>Ga0209777_10000204_pt1 | contig 104579 bp, 100 predicted proteins | sample FrelakmetHBP12HB_FD_187147 | JGI IMG/M metagenome (GOLD analysis project Ga0209777, IMG submission 187147) | Freshwater lake sediment microbial communities from the University of Notre Dame, USA, for methane emissions studies -HBP12 HB (SPAdes)... | ecosystem: Environmental > Aquatic >...
ATCCGAGCCGATATAGTTTGCAATCATCGCCGTCACCAGCACAGCCGCGATCTCAAAAGGACCGAATACGAGATTCAAGGAGCCGCCGACAAAGGCTGAACTAATGACGACCAGTATGGGGACCACAAAAAGCGCCATCTGCAGCGCCGAACTCATACCGATTTCCAGAGATAGCGTCATATGGTTGCGGCGGGCAAAGGTCATGGCACTGACCATTTCCGGAATGTTGGTCAGGACAGCGATGAAAATCAACCCGACAAAGGTCTGGGAAATACCTGTGTTCGACATAATCGGCTGAATGGTGGAAACTAGAACATTGGATTCAAAACCCACTACTCCGGTGGCGAGAATGAGCACTATCACTGCCATTCGAGTTGACCATCGTCCGGGGTTTTCATCGGGCGGCTGCCTTTCTACGGTAAAAAGATGTTTGTGTGTTCCCAGGGTATAAAGTAGACTGAGCAAGTATATTATGCCCAGGATGATAGACACAGCGATGCTCATCGACGCAGCCGGTTTTCCGACCACCATCTGATATAGCGACGGTAAAGCCAAACCGACGACTGCAATGATCAGCATTGTGGAAGCCAGACCGGCAGATTCCTTATTGAATTTTTGTTCTTTGTATTTCAGACCGCCGGCAACCATCGCCAGCCCGATAAGAAACAGTACATTGAGTATGATCGAGCCGGTAATAGATGCCTTCACTAGTTCTACTAAACCGGCTTTCAGAGAAAAATATGCTACGGCAAATTCAATGGCGTTACCGAAGGTAGCATTCAATAAAGCTGAAATCGTAGTGGATACTTTACTGGCAATGACAGCGGTAGATTCCGCTAAAAGATGGGTGATACCGGCAAGTGCCGCTGCCGTGGACAAAAAGACTAATAAATAATCAACTTTGAGATAGTAAAAAAGAATGGAAACGGGCACAAAAAATAGAAAGGCATCCAGTACGTGTAAATTAACCGCCGGATTTTTATTCGTCACAAGCCGGGCTCTAAGCTCTTAAACATATCGGGTTAACAAATCAAGCTTAAAGGCTGATGGTCAGGTTGTCAAGCGGGTTGCGCGCCCAAAACCATAAGCTAAAATGAAGCCGATATTCTTGATAAAAAATGATCTTTTCAAACCAAACAGTCCTGTAGCATCCAGTATCTGTATCCTTTGGTGCTCCCTCTTAGAATCTTGTTATCCTCATCCCGCAATTGTTATAATCGCAATACGGTCTGTAAAGGAGAATTTTTATGTTCGAAACTAAAATCACCAAACTATTCGGTATTAAGTATCCCATTATCCAGGGTGGTATGGTACACCTTTCCCGAGCGGAACTAACCGCCGCGGTTTCTAATGCTGGCGGACTCGGTATTGTCGCTTCGGTCAATTATGCTTCCACGGATGAGTTTCGGAAGGAATTAAAGAGAATTAAAAAAATGACGGACAAGCCTTTTGGTGTTAACATCAACCTCTCACCTGCGGTTCGTCCTGTAAATAATGAGCAGTACATCTCTGTTTTAATCGACGAAGGTGTCCGGATTGTGGAGACTTCAGGACGCAGTCCGGTTAACCTGATGAAACAATTAAAGGAAGGCGGGGTGAAGGTCATTCATAAAGCCCCGGGCGGTGTGCGTTTTGCCAAAACCGCTGAAGAAATCGGTTGCGATGCTGTGGCCATTATCGGTTATGAGTGCGGAGGACATCCCGGACCGGACGATGTCGGTTCGATGGTCTTGATCAGGGCGACCGCCGAACAGGTGAAAATCCCGATTATCGCCGGAGGCGGGATTGGTGATGCTGCCGGATTTCTCGCCGCGCTGGCATTAGGCGCCGACGCGGTCATGATGGGCACCCGGTTCATCGCGACGAAGGAGTGCACTGCGCATCTCAAATTTAAAGAGTGGTTGGTACGCGCCACGGAAAACGATGTTATCGTGACACAACGTTCCATCAAGGCACCCGCCCGCAGCCTGATCAACGGACCTGCCCTCAAGGTAAGAGAACTGGAGAGCAAGGGAGCGACGTTAGAAGAATTGCTCAAGGTCACCAGCGGAAAACTAGCGGAATGCGTCTATTTCGACGGCGACCTTGAAGCCGGAATGGCTGAATGCGGTCAGGTGGTAGGTTTGATTCACGATATTCCCACCTGTAAAGAATTGATCGACCGCATTATCAAAGGTGCACAGGACATCATGTGGACAAAACTCTATCCGATGGTGCACCAGCAATAACTTGGTCGTCATTCGCACCCCGAATGCTCAGAATGCAATGATCTCAAGCTAACTATTCATAAAAATGTCATTGTCCGTGAAAGTGGAACACCCCGTATATGATCAGGACTGGGAATCGGTGCATCACTGGGATCCCAAGTCATGGCATGGGGTGATTTGGATTAGTCATTATGAAAGCGGTGGAGAGATAAAATCGCTTCGCTGGGATGACGTGCCTGGGGGATTAGTCATTGCGAGCGCAGCGAAGCAATCTCTTGGAGCCAGGGGTGTAGCCAATCGCAGGGCGAGGAGGAGCCAGTAGCTAGCCTGATCTTATTTCCGCTAATCGATGTCTTAAATCGGTACACTCATCGCAAATGGAATAATAGCCTTCCGGATCAGTCAAAATCCCATTCTGGAGGGCGAATCCCACCAGTTTTGCAATTCCCCCCTGTAAAATTGCTTCCATAACAGGAGTTTTATAAGGGTCATAATTTTGTATAATATCATACATGCTTCGTTCTCCGGCATTTCCGATGGAAAAATTCTTGCACAACGAAATATTCCCATCAGGCTCAACCGATACACAGGTTATATTATCCAGTCTGCTCGAGTACGGTAGATCCCCGCAATTTCCACCGGGAATCGACTTCTTATCAGGCAGATAATCACCAAGCCATTTCAATGCTTTACCGGCAGGTTGCACAGTGTTCCCATCGGACTATCTTATGCCAAAATGGTGTAAACTGTGGAGGACTGCGCCGGTGCGGTCATTCCAGGAATTCTTGTGTTCTTTTGAAATCACCCAGCAGGGATTCCACCAGACATCAATTCCTGCATCGATAAGGGCTCTGACATTTTGCTCCACGATCCGGAGGGGGATATATTCCTGATGGAAAGCATCCACCGAAACAGCGACGTTATTCACGCCGCTTTCAGCTAAACTTAACGCGATCGCTCGAGAATCATTTTCGGAACGGGGATAGCCGGCATTCGTGGTATTTGTCTCCTCCCTATCCCGTAGGTTTTAGCAGCTCGGTGAATTGCGCAGACAACCTCGAGATATAATAAAGGCTCACCGCCAAATGTCATTATTGACGTTGGAGAATAGTCCTTCGTCACCTCTTTAATTATCTGGATAGCGAGTTCACCATTTATCACCGCCGGTTTGAAGCTCCTTTTGCCGCTGACCGAACAATGTTTACAAGAAGAGTTGCACTGCCATGTCACGATAAATTCTATTCTATTAAGATTTATATATTTACTCATAAACTCATCCATCTGAAAAGATATGCCTATCCTATCACAACTTTCTGTGTTGAACAATACCGGGAGAAAGTGCGATTTGAAATCGAAGTATCTGCATTTAAATGGATTTGCTAATTTGTATGACACCCATATAAATAACCGTGAAGGTGTGAAGTGTCAAAAAGCAATCCGTCCTTTTGTTGTTTTCAACTGGACCACGAACGAATTATAGCTGTGATCTAATTCCCGAAAACTGATCGCTGATGGCTAAAAACCGATAGCTCGTCTGTATCTTGACAAACACATTATGTTAGGTTAAAGTACGCAATATCCGATAAACCCTGTAAATCCGTATCCACACGGTAAGGAGAAGAAATGACACAACCGGAACGCGAGCCATTCCATCACCATCGGGACGAAAAAGAAGAAGAAAAACAGGACGAAAAACGCAATGAAAAGGAGTGGGATGAAAAATGGCGCCGTGACCCCGTTAATGCCGGGTCATGGGCAACGATTTTCATCTGGGCAGGTTTAGTCCTGCTGGGCGAAACCACTCACTGGGGACCGGATACTTTCTCGTGGTGGCGCACCTGGTCGTTGATCATGGCTGGCGCCGGAGCCATACTGCTTCTGGGAGCTATCATTCGCCTGATAATGCCGGCATACCGCCGCAGAATTATGGGTAACGTGATTCTGGGCATGGTATTTCTTGGCGTCGGTATGAGTGATCTGACGACTTGGAGCTGGGAAACAATCGGAGCCATAGTGCTTATCGTCATCGGGGCATCGATCTTCCTGGGCGGTATGTTCCGCCGCCGCCGGTAAACAAAACTACAACCGATCGAAATTAAGACTGGAAACTTCGTTCCACCAATGATACCAGGGCATCCAATATTTTTCACGGCCGATACAGCGGAAATATGGTGGTTTATAGGCTTTTATCAGATCGCCGATTTTATAACGCGGGAGAACAGGCGTCGAAACAATGAGACTACCGGTTTCTCCCGGTTTCATATCATACAGCATTTTAATCCTGGTCCCAACCTGAATCTCAAATAAGAACATATCGTAATTCGGCACCCAGGCGCGCATCGCATCCATTTGCTGCCCAAACATCCCTTCCGTTGCCCCGTAGATCTCACGAATGGCGACATTGCCGTATAAAGCCGTTAACGCCGGTTCGTGCCGGGTGTTGATACCGGCTACACTCCCCAGCGTCATTACTTGTGTTTTCCATATATTTTTAGGGTAAATACCGCGTTTTTTCTTGAGGAATTTGCCGAAGGATAGGGCTGTCGGCGCCACACCCCCGACTATCGTCACATTTTCATTCTTGCATTTCTGGTAAGCGAGTTCGAAACGGGCTTCCCAATCTTTAATGGTTTTACCGCCACCCAGTGCATCGATTTCATCCTGCGATGGTACAGAACGGATGGGGGTAAATGTAGAGACATGTTTGACATAGATCCCGGAACTATAGCCGTATTCCAGTTCTTTATCGCCCACCTGAACTTTGCCGACGACTGCCGGGAAATTCAGGTTGAGATTCACCCCATTGAACAGGTCCAACCGCTTATTATTCACGGCATAATTCATCATCGCGCGTCCGGCGCTCGAACGCAATGCCATATCTTTCGGAGTCATGGGGATAAACTTCGGTTCGTCACCCGTTGTACCGCGTGTGATCGCCCACCCAAGCGGTTCTTCCTCCAAAAGCAACCTTGTATTACCCGCCATCACTTCTTTGACCATGGGTTTAACGTTTTCATAATCGATTATGGGGAATAAATGGTGGTATTCATGCATCCGTTCGATCTCGCCCGCGTGATGTTTTCGGCCGTATTCAGTCTGTGCATAAATTGGTAACAGGTTTTTCAAGACTTTTAGCTGGGATTCTGCCGGATTGGCTAACGAATCATGCCAGGGCTGCAAAAAGGCATTCAAGAAGCGTGCCATCATTTCGAGGTCTTTGACCATTTCGTTCCTCCACAGATCTTGATCGCAGGCTACTCAATATGCGGTCTCTATTCATGATAACCTTCGGGATAAAGACGGCTTCCAGCCGGTAAGTTTGCCGATGGAATGATTTTTATATGGTCGCCGATCACAACGTCCGTGAGGTGATTATTCTCACCGATGTTACAGTCATTGGCAATGGCGCTTCTCTGTATTTCCACATCGTGTCCCAGAGTTGCATTGCGCCAGATTACCGAATCGGCAATTATCGTTCCGCGTCTAATAGAGCAATTATCCCCAATGACCAACGGGCCGATAAGTTCAACGCCCGCCTCGATAATACAATTGATCCCAACGATTACCTTGCCGTTGATTTTCACATCTTTGTCTATCCGCGAAGTCTCGCCTGCAATCAATCCATCGTCGAATTTGTAGCCTTCGCATTTACCCGCCAGCAGGTCGTGGTGTAATTGCAGATATTTTTCAGTGGTACCGGTATCCATCCAGTAGTCATAAGCCGCATAGGCATATACCGGCTCACGGTCTGATAGCATCTGGGGGTATGTCTCACGCTCGATTGAGACTTTAATCCCGGGCGCAATCCTCTTCAAAACTTCCGGTTCTAACACATAGGTACCGGCATTAATCAGATTGGTCGTAATTTCTTCTTTTTTCGGCTTCTCCAAAAAACGGGTTACCCTCTTGTTTGCATCGATTTCCACCACCCCGTAAATAGTAGGGTCGTCCACCGGTGTCAAAGCAATGGTAGCGCTGGCATGATTCCGCCGATGCATTTTTAACATATCCGTGAAATTGCGGTTGGCAAAAATATCGCCGTTTAACACGAAGAATGTGCCCTTGATATACTTCTCTACATTTTTGATCGCACCGGCAGTACCGCGCGGGTTATCCTCCATCACATAGGTCAATTTAACCCCGAAATCATTGCCGTTACCGAAATAATTTTCGATCGATTCTGCCAGGTAGTGCTGAGCCATAATGATGTCGGTTATTTTGTGAGCTTTAAGGTTATGGATAACGTGTTCCAGGAAAGGCAAATTGAGCACCGGTACCATGGGTTTGGGTAGATTGCAGGTCAGGGGCCGTAATCGGGTGCCCTGCCCGCCTACGAGAATCACAGCCTGTGTCATTTCAAGCACCTTTTGGAAAGATTCAGCTACATTTTATCACAGATTAACGGCGATTTAAGTAGTATTACCTCGCCTTAATGATAGAGCCGTAATAAACGACATCGCCAGGGCAAAACCAGCCAGTACTGCCAGGTCTCCGCCCACATCCGCCAGACTTTTACTATTCACCATTATCCCTCTTAACCCGTCCACGGCATAAGTTAAGGGGAGGAATTTGGCGATCCACTGTAATACAGTATTCATTTGTTCCACCGGCCAGAGCAATCCGCACAGGAATACCTGTGGCAGGATTATGAGCGGGATAAACTGCACCATCTGGAATTCGTTCCTGGCAAAAGCGGAGATAAATATACCCAGGTTGATTGCCCCGATAAGAATAACCACCTGGAAAACGAAAATTTGCCAGAGAGCGCCAGTATAATGGATGTTCAGTGCGTAGACCGTAAAAAGTACGATTATCAGTGATTGGAGCAGCGCGAAAAGAAAGAATCCCAGTAAATACCCGATCACGATATCCGCCCGGGTAACCGGCGATGCCATTAACCGTTCTAAAGTCCCTTGAGAACGTTCCCGCAGGAAACTGATACCGGTCAGTAAAAATCCAAAAAACAAGGCTAATGTAGCTAATAGAGCTGGCGCAATATAATCCAACATACCCAATTCTTTGGGGAAACTTAACCAGATCAGCGTCATTACTACAATGGGAACTATCAGGATTAAAGCCAGCGTACGCCGGTCGCGGATGATCTGGTTTATAATCCGATTGGCAATGGTAAAAGAATGTTCAGGCATTTTTCTTTTCTCCGAGACGCACATAATACAGGAAAGCATCTTCGAGTGTCGCTCCGTTTTTACCGGTAGATCGGGTTAATTCGTCCGGAGTACCGCTGGCAATGACCTGCCCACTGCGTATAAAAGCCAGCCGGTCGCAATGTGCCGCATCATCCATTGTATGGCTGGAGATAATGATCGTTATACCCTGTCTATTCAATCCGGTAAAATGATCCCAGAAGTTAGCCCGCAATTCCGGGTCCAACCCCACCGTTGGTTCATCCAATAGAAGTAAGGAAGGATTATGTACGATAGCGCAGGCGAGGCTGACACGTTGTTTCATGCCGCCGCTTAATTTGCCGATACCGTCGTTCCGCCTCTCCCACAGTTCGATCAATTTGACCGTGTCATTAACCTTCTTTTGGCGCTCGATTTTATCTCTTAGACCGTATATCTTGGCAAAAAAATCTATGTTTTGAGACACCGAAAGTTCGCTATACAACGACTGTTGCTGCGGCATATAGCCGATTTGGGAGGCGGTGCGGCGACCAGGTGAATGTCCCAGGACATTCACACTACCTCCGGATGACTTAAGTAGCCCCACCAGAATCCTGATGAGGGTCGTCTTGCCAGCTCCGTTTGGGCCCAGTAGGCCATAACTGATACCACGAGGTACCTGTAAAGACAGAGCATCCAGTGCCTTTAATTTGCCGTAAATAAAAGAGGCATTTTTTACATCGACGGCTAATTCATTCGCAGACATAATTGCAGATAATCATACAGAGGTTAACCGCGGGAATCAAGGGGTCTGGTCGCTGATATTGTTGTACAAAGAAAACAGACGACGTTAGCCCACGATCTGAATAATATTACTCATTCTCAAACTTCGACCATTACCCATTGTCATTATCGCAATGTGGTAGTATAATGTAGTTGATGGTTTCCTATATGAAGGAGTGTGTATTATGGGAGCTAGGGAAGGAAACAAACATAAAAATAAAAACAAACCAAAGAGAAGGGAAACCAACCGCCTCTAAGTGATATGGAACTCTCGAAAGAATATTACCTTAATAATGAACTCGATTTGACCTTTTTGAGGATGAAGAATCTAGGATTCTATTGACTAAGAGCGTAACCACCAGAATACTATTTACAGGAACTCCGGATTTTCACTCTACGAGCCTCTATTATTCTGATCTATCGAAATGATTACTATCAGCCCTTGATATCTACCCAATACCTTTGCACGACGTCACCTCTATCGATGACTTCAGATTCAAAAACTCCGCCATTCTTGATGATTGTTTTGGCCGAGCCGGCATTGTTTTTCTCACATGAAATTAGCGCTCGTTTGATCCCCAGCTTTTTCGCTTCTGGAAGAGCTAGCCGCAGCATTTCGGTAGCATAACCTTTTCGGCGTTGAGAAGGCCGTATACCATACCCGATATGTCCCCCGACACGTGATAAATAGTCGTTCAAGGTATGCCTGATATTGATCGCCCCGAGTACTTTTCTATCGTCTCTTACCAGCCAGAAGGTAGTGTGCGGTACGAATCCTTCCTTGATTCCGATGCCTTTGGGGAAATTATCGAATCGCTTTACCATCGCACCAAAATCGGAGGTATCTTCCCCAAGTACAAACGGAGTGAATTCTTCCCCGGCTTCCCGCCACTCGGTCATCATCTCGAGGTATTCCACTTCATATTCTACGGTCGGTTTTATCAGTTTTAGGTTCTGCATCTTTACATCCAGCTGGAATCCCCGCCGGCACTAGGATTTGCCGATTTGCCGGTTTGCTTTTTAATCACGCGGGCAGCTTCCTCGGGGTTGGCAGTAGAGAAAACGACTTCTTTGATTTTGCCCGTATTCAATTGCACAGTAATACGTGGTTTCCCAAAAACAGTATATTGAGAATACCAGCCTCTCGGCCCCAAATTGATTTTCCATCCGCCGGAACTCAAAACAGTCCCATTAGTTATCAAACTATATGAGTCTATCTCCATCCAGCGGATGAATCTTTTAATCTTACCGAATTTGATAATAATGCCTTCGGGGGTTAAGATCAGCTCGTAAGTTCTGAACTGTAAAAGTAGAATGGCAAGGCTGCCCATCAACAGGAATTCGCCTAAAAATACCCATCCCACCGCCGGTTCGTTATCGATTGGTGCTACACCAAAATTGTATATTACCAATCCCAGGAATACCGCTGCAATCAATCCCAAAAAGGCGGCGAACCAGTACATAATGCGGAAAGGTATGATTTCCCGGTGCAGCGTGTAAAATTCCATATTCGTCTAGTTTAAATACTTGTGAGCAAGAAGGCCAATACTATTTTCACGTGCCCTTTATCTGTTTTTTCAACCACCTCGCCCAGGCGTTCACGCCTTCACCGGTGGTGCAGGAAATGCAAAATATTACCGCCTTGCCGTTAATACCTTTTACGGCTCGTGTAAAAGCTGCCATGTTAAACTTTACGTAGGGTAAAAGATCGATTTTATTTAAGATAATAACATCCACCGCCGTAAACATCCCGGGGTATTTGTAGGGTTTGTCATCACCCTCCGGCACGCTGGCAATCAAGACTTTCAGACTCTCGCCAAGTTTAAAATCCGCCGGACAGACCAGGTTGCCCACATTCTCAATCATCAGCACATTTATCTCGTCCAGAGGCATATTATTGAGCGCATTTTGTATCATATTAGCGTCCAGGTGACACTCGCCGCCAGTGTTAATCTGTACTACCGGCACACCGGTTTTAGCCACCGTCTCAGCATCGATCGTAGAACTGATATCTCCCTCGATTACCCCCACTTTAATACCCTTGAGCGCTTTGATCGTTTTTAGAACAGTGCTGGTTTTGCCGGCCCCCGGCGAAGCCATGATATTAATTGTGAAAACTTTGCTCCACAGCAACATCTCTCTGTTTTTCGCCGCGACCTGGTCGTTGACACCCATAATATTTTTTAAGACTTTAATTTCCATTTATTCCACCTCGATGCTTTCTACGAACAATTCTTTACCGCCGGTGATTTCCAGGTTCACCCCACCGCAAGCGGGACATTCCCACTGCATTTCCTTAGTAATGAACCCTTGGCCACAGGCTTTACATTTAGCTTGCATCGGCGACATTTTGATATTGGCTTTCATTCCGGAGGCGATCGTATCTTTGCTCAATAATTCCAGATAAAATTGTACGCTATCCGCCACTACTCCCGTCATCTCACCAACCACCAGATTGACGCTTTTCACTTTTTTAGCTTTTGCCTGCACGGCGTGTTGCAGCACGATATCGAACAAACTTTGTGTTATCGCCAATTCGTGCATCTCAACAAATCCTTTTAGCCTCTAGATGTAATCATACGTTTTATCTCTCCCTTTCAGAAAGGGAGATTGAGAGGGATTTAGTGTACAAATATTCTACAAGTCATTCATATTCCGCGTTTAACAACCTAACAAATCCTAGGCAGCGGTTCGCCTACCAGCATATCTATTATCCGCGAAGACCCTAATGTAGTTTTCATGACTACTCGGCCGGGGCGACCGGTGATCACTTCCCCGATAATCGCTGCATTTTTACCATATACATTTTGCTGAAGGGCTTTTAACACACCTCGAGCATCTTCGGGAACAACGATAACGACCATTTTACCCTCATTGGCAACGTAAAGAGGGTCCAGACCCAGCATCTCACAACCACCGTTGACTTCATCCCGCACCGGAATTTTATTCTCCTCGATGCGGATACTTACTTCGGATTGTTGCGCCAGTTCATTCAGGGTCGATGCCAAGCCGCCTCGAGTAGGATCCCGCAAAGAATGAATGTTGCGGCTGACCTCGAGCATGTGTGCTACCATTTTACCCAGCGGGGCAACGTCGCTCTTAAGTTGGGTCGTAAAACCCAGACCTTCCCGCTGGCTGAGCACGGCAATCCCATGGTCGCCGATGGTTCCCGTGATAATCACTTTATCACCGGGTTGGGCATTGCTACCGGAGATGTTCACTCCATCCGGTATTACCCCAATTCCAGCCGTATTGATAAATATTTTATCGGCACAACCGCGATTCACCACCTTGGTGTCTCCGGTGACGATTTTCACCCCAGCTTCGTCAGCTGTAGTTTTGATAGATGCGATAATCTGCTGCAAATCATTTATCGCAAATCCTTCTTCGATGATAAACGCCAGTGAAAGGTAAAACGGTTTGGCGCCGGATGTCGATAAATCGTTAATTGTGCCACAGACCGCTAACCGCCCGATATCCCCTCCCGGGAAAAAGATCGGGCTGACGACATAACTATCCGTGGTAAAAGCCATTCTGCCGCTGGCGGTAAATACCGCCGCGTCATCCATTCTGATTAAAATTTCGTTATCCAGCGCAGTGATGAAGTTTTTTGTGATCAGGTCATGCGCCAGCTTACCGCCCGAGCCGTGTGCTAAAAGAATTTTATCGTTCAAATTCATCTCCGTACAGGAAATAGGCTGAGCACGTACCTTCAGATGATACCATACATGGTCCGACTGGTGTCTCAGGATTACAGACCTTACCGAACAGCTTGCAATCGAGTGGTGTATTCACCCCACGCAACACCTCGCCGCACAAACAACCTTTCGGTTCTGCGGCCGGTTTGGTTTTAATTTCGAATCTTACTTCAGCATCATAATTCCGGTAGGCTTTACGTATTTTCAATCCACTGCCGGGAATTACCCCGAAACCGCGCCATCTGGCATTTGCCGGCTCATATACTTGTGACATTATATTTAAGGCAATTTGGTTGCCCTGTGGAATCACACCACGACCGTAGGCTATTTCTACTTTTGATAGTTTAGCCTCCACCTGGTTTACCAGCATATTGATACATTGTAAAATATCTACCGGCTCAAATCCTGCCACAACACAGGGTATTTTATGATCCCGAGCAATGAAATCCCACACCCGTGACCCGGTAATTGCCGAGACATGTCCGGGGCAAATTAAGCCATCTAATTTGATCTCACCGGATTGTAATATTGCTTTGATCGCGGGTGGCGAGAGCTTATTTTGTGATAAGACAAAATAGTTTTTGATTTCCTGTTCCTGCGCTTCGATGATAGAAGCTGCCACGGTCGGGGCAGTAGTCTCAAATCCGATACCCAGAAACGCCACCGATTTCGTCGGGTTTTCCTTGGCAATCTGCAACGCATCCAGCGTGGAGTAGACCATCCGGACGTCTGCTCCGTCGGCACGGGCTTTTTGCAGACTGGAACGGCTCCCCGGTATTTTGAGCATATCCCCATAAGTTGTAACAATAACGCCTTTGATTTGTGATAAAGCAATCGCTTTATCGATATCCGCCGTGGCCGTGACACATACGGGGCATCCCGGACCGGAAATCATCTCGATATTTTTCGGCAGGAGTTGCCTGATTCCGTAGCGGAAAATCGCAACCGTATGCCCTCCGCAGAACTCCATGAACCGCACTTTTTTACGGGAGCCTTGCCGGATGCGGGTTAATAAAGCCTGAGCGATCTCACTATTACGAAACTCAGTGGTGTATTTCACTAGCTCTTCCTGTTCTTTTTTGTCATTCTGAGTGGAACGAAGAATCTAGCCATCGGTATACTAGATACATTCGTCCCGATTTTATCGGGACTCAGTATGACAACGGACTTTCATCATTCTTTAGCTGCCATCTCGTCGAACAACTTCAATGTTTCTTCAGCTTCCTGCTGATCGATGATATTGATCGCAAACCCGGTGTGCAATAAAACATAATCCCCGATTTTCGCTTCAGGGGTCAATCTCAAACTGATATGGCGGGTAATCCCTCCGATTTGCACTTCAGCGTCTCTACCCTCGATTTTTTTAATTAATGCCGGTACTGCCAGGCACATAAAATCTAGCTCCTGTATCTGATTATTTGTTATTTATATTACAAATCCCTCTGTATCTCCCTTTAACTAAAGGGAGGGTAAATGGTTAGTTTTATACCTCCGCGTAATTAGCGTACACCGCTTGACCCAGGGAAATGCCCCCATCGTTACAGGGTTCCAGGTGGTGTGTTAACACAGTAAATCCAGCCTCTTTTAGTTTATGTGAAGTTAATTTTAATAGCAAACGGTTCTGGAAAACACCGCCGCTCAAAGCTACCCGCTTCAATCCGGTCTCATGGGAGACTTTCAGGCACATCTGTTTAACAATCTCCGCCATTGTATTGTGCAATCTTAACGAAATTAGCGGGACCGGTTTGTTATTTTTGACATCCCCGACAACCGATTCAAAAAGGTTCCTGAGTTTAACCAGGTGAATATCGTCTTGTTTCTCTATGTTGAAGGGATACATTTTCGGTAAAGTAGCGTTCATTCGCGGTGCAGCGACCATTTCCAGCTCGATGGCAGCCTGCGCTTCGTAACTGGTTTCGGTACACACTCCGGTAATCGCAGCCACAGCGTCAAATAATCTCCCCACGCTGGAAGTCATGGGACAATTGATGCCTTTCTCAATTTGCTGGCGGATAATTTTTGATTCGTTTTCAGAGATATTAAGTAACGGTAATCCTTTTAGGCCAAAATCTTTCCCAAGCAGGTGATATAGATAACCCAGCGCCATACGGTACGGTTTCTTGATTGCCAGCGCGCCACCGGGCATGGGGACATATTCCAGTTGTCCCACTCGTTTGAATCTTCGCCAATCGGCTAGAAGAAACTCTCCACCCCATACCGCCCCATCGGTACCGTAACCAACCCCATCAAAAGCCACCCCGATCACCGCCTCTGTAACACCGTTTTCTGCCATACAACTGATAATATGGGCGTGGTGGTGTTGCACTTTGACCAGTGGAAGTATTTGTTCGGCGGCATATTTTATGGCGTATTTACTGGGCAGGTATTCCGGATGCAAATCGCAGGCAACAATTTCCGGCTGGATGCGAAATAGTTTTTTATACAGTTCAATCGAGTTTTCATAGTGATCCAGAGTTTCGGCATTCTCCATGTCCCCGATATGCTGGCTCACGAAAGCATGGTCGTCCCGCGTCAGGCAGAAGGTGTTTTTCAATTCCGCGCCACAGGCAAGGATTTGTTTTGCTTGAAACGGCAGATTGATAGGATAAGGCGCATACCCGCGGGCACGCCTCTGGGCAATTGTTTTTTGCCCTTCGACAATAAACACAGAATCATCATAGCGCGCGTAGATTCCTCGGTTATGCAGTACAAAATAATCGGCGATATCCCACAGCCTTTGTAAAGCTTCCTCGTTGTCCTTGGCAATGGGTTCCTCACTCAGGTTGCCGCTGGTCATCACTAAAGGTAAACCGGTCTCTTGTAACAATAAGTGATGTAACGGTGTATATGGCAGCATTACCCCAAGATTGTTAAGTCCTGGAGCCACACCGGTCGCAATATCCGATTTCGTTTTATCCCACGCGACCAGCACGATCGGGGCGGCCGGCGATTCGAGTAATCGTCTTTCGGCTTTGGTTACCCGGCCTTCTTTTTCAATTTCGTCAATCGTGGCCAACATCACCGCAAAAGGTTTGGCGGGACGGTGTTTTCTATTTCTTAATAATTGCACGGTATTCTGGTTGGTCGCATCGCAAGCTAATTGAAATCCGCCAAGCCCTCTGATCGCCAGGATTTTCCCTTGTTTTAACAAGCCGGCAGTTTTTGAAATGACGTCGTCACACGGTACAACAATGCCTCGATTATCGGTTAATTGGAGTCTAGGTCCGCATACCGGACAGGCATTCGGTTGGGCATGGAAACGCCGGTTATGCGGGTCGTGGTATTCCTTTTCACAATCGGGACACATTATAAATTCACGCATCGTGGTCAAGGGACGGTCGTAGGGAATGTCTTCGATAATGGTAAAACGCGGTCCACAATTCGTACAATTAGTAAAAGGATAACGGTACCGCCGGTTTTTAGGTTCGAATATCTCGGCCAGGCAATCCGGACAGGTAGCGATATCCGGGGAAATTAACTGGTATTTCCCGGTTTCCGGCTGACTTACTTGAATCCTGAAAGAGCTGTAACCTTTAACCGGTTGGAGGTTTTGAGTCATTTTCTCGATATGAGCCATCGGAGGGACTTCCGTTTTCAGCCTGTGCAGAAACGTTTCGATATCCGGTTTTTGTCCTTCGATATTAATACGTACGCTGCTGGACGTATTTTTTACCCAACCATTGAGATACAATTCCGTTGCCAATCGGTACACAAAAGGTCTGAAGCCGACACCCTGAACCACCCCTGTCACGGTGATATCGCGGCTCTGGATTGTTTGAGATGATCTTATGTTCATAAACCTGATTTAATTATAACTAGATTCAGCTAACATCACCAATACAGTGGTATATAATGAAAAGAGGGGTGAATATTCACCCCTCTTTATTCGACAATACTAAGTTGTTACTCCTGCACTTCCACCACATTTTTCACGTTGGGAAGCTGCTGCTTGAGAATCCGCTCGACCCCCATCCTGAGGGTCATCGTGGACATCGGTCAACCGGCGCAGTGTCCCGTAAGTCTGACGCTCACGGTGCCGTTTTTCACATCCACCAGTTCAATATCGCCGCCGTCTGCCTGCAGAGAAGGACGGATTTTATCGAGAACCACCTGTACCTGTTCTTTTTCGGTCATTTATGCCTCCTGTTTACAACTAAAGAATAACAGATATCGTGGTTTGTTGTAAATTTCTTATTTAATCGGCAATTGCCTGGTAGACCATCCCGGCGAATTCCTGCCTGATGTTCAGATGGTTATACGGACCGACCTGCGTCATCATCATCGCCACCAGCCGTTCTTTCGGGTCTACCCAGGGGTAGGTGCAGAACGCTCCGCCCCACATATATGTCCCCTCGGACATGGGCGCCGGTCCCGGATGCCCACCCAGCAGGGTGTTGATGTGGTCGTAATTCCGTATGACTCCAAACCCCAAACCGAACCCGCACCAGGGACCCGGTAGCCAGACCGGGATATCTCCCACGTGGTTCTTCGTCATCAGTTCAACTGTCTTGCGGCTTAAGATTCGCTTTCCTTCCAGGATGCCTCCATTGAGTATCATCTGATAGAAGCGGAAATAGTCATGTAGCGTGGAGAGCAAGCCGCCGGAACCCATAAAATAAACGTGCGGTTCTGCCGCATATTTCGCCGGGTCCGGAGGTCCGTATAATAGTTTGATCTGGAAATTTTTATCGGGTGTGTAGCAAGCTGCAAAACGGTTAAGTTTTGTCTGCGGTAAATAGAAATAGGTATCCGGCATATCCAGGGGTTTGAAGATCTGCTCTTTTAAGAACTCATCCAGCGTCATACCGGACATCAGCTCCACCAGGTAGCCGACCACGCAGGTAGCGCGTGAATAGTCCCACACTTCACCGGGTTGATGCGCCAGGGGCACTTTGGCATAACGGCGGACAAAATCCCCGATGACTTCGTTCTCGCTCTGGCGTTCGTCAAACCTCTTGGCGCCGGGGTCTGTTCTATAGGCTGCCGGAGGTTGATAACCGAATCCTGCGGTATGTGTCAGCAAGTGCCTGATGGTTACGGGACGAGCGGGAGGCACAAGTTTATAAGCTTCACCACGGAATTCTTCCTGCGGAATAGGCATAACTACCTTTACATCGGCAAATTCGGGTATCCACTTACTCACCGGGTCGGATAGCAAAAAATGACCTTCTTCAAACAGCATCATCAGTGCGACCGACGTAATGGGCTTGGTCATGGATGCAATGCGAAAGATCGTATCGACCGTCATCGGCAGGTTATTTTCCACGTCCCTCCGGCCGATGGCTTCGGTCCGTACCACTTTTCCGTCTCTCGCCACTAACCAGGCTACACCCGGGACGAGATTCTTATCCACATACCGCTGCATCGCTACTCTGATTCTGTCCAGCCGCTGGCTGGATATGCCGACATCTTCCGGTCTGCCATACGGAAGATCTAGCTCCATTGAAATCGGGGTCACCTGTTTCGTTTTGTCACTGTTAGCCATGATTTCAATTCTCCTAACTTGGTAAATCAGTTAATTTTGTTGGTCTGATCTACCGTTCTTTTCCCAAGCGCCTACGGATTGAGCGCATTATAATACTTAAGTGTTAATGTATCAACCCGTTACAGGGGATATCGGTTAAGTTCAGATTTAGTTGGCCACGGACAGCGATTATCCGATGCACATATTTTCCCCAGCGCAAGCCGGGATCCAGACATGATAATAACTCCCCTGTAAAAGTTCGAAATCCTCATTCCCTGACCCGCAGGAAAGAGGTGTAATTTTAACTCAATATTTCCCTCTAAAACCTGCTATAATTCTTTTTATATAGTTCATAATTTTACTTGTAAAGAGGATACTAAAATGAGCGCGAAAATGAGGGTTGGGGTGCTGGGTGCCACCGGTATGGTGGGTCAAAACTATCTAAGACTTCTCGATAATCACCCATGGTTCGAGGTTGTCTATCTATCGGCTTCACCGAATTCCGCGGGTAAGAAATATGCGGATGCCGTCGCAGGACGTTGGCACATGAAAAGAGATATTCCTGAAAAGTTCAAAGATATTATCGTCGAAGATGCCTCTAACGTGGATAATGCCATTGGTAAATGCCAGATGGTTTTCTCCGCCGTGGAAATGGATAAAGCTGCTATTCTGGCTGTTGAAGCCGAGTATGCCAAAAAAGGCTTTGCCGTTGTTTCTAATAACTCCGCCCACCGCGGCACCGAAGACGTGCCGATGATGATCCCTGAAATTAACGCCGACCACCTGGATATTATCCCGCAGCAGCAGAAAAATCACGGTTGGAATAAGGGTTTCATTGTCGTCAAACCGAACTGCAGTATCCAAAGCTATATGATTCCGCTTTATGCCATCTTAAAAGCCGGCTATAAGATCGATAAAATGATCGTCACCACGCTACAAGCCCTATCCGGCGCTACCTACCCGGGTCCCGCCGCCATAGATTTGGTAGATAATATCATTCCTTATATTTCCGGTGAGGAAGAAAAATCGGAGGTAGAACCACGCAAGATCTTCGGCAAAATCAGGAATGGTAAAATCGTGTCCGATGAAAACATCAAAATATCGGCTCACTGCACTCGCGTCCCCTTGACCGACGGACATACCGCTTGTTGCAGCATACAATTCGCGGGGAAGACACCGGAAATGAGCGAAATTATCGATTTGTGGCAGAATTTCCGCGCCCTGCCTCAAGAATTGAAACTGCCATCTGCACCCGACCCGGTGATGATTTATCGCAATGAAATCGACCGCCCGCAGCCGCAGAAAGATAGAGATGCCGGAAACGGACAGGCAATTACCGTAGGTCGGTTGCGCAAGTGCAACGTATTCGATTACCGCTTTGTCGGGTTACATCACAATACCGTGCGCGGCGCTGCTGGTGGTGCGATCTTAACCGCAGAATTATTAAAGGCCAGAGGTTTTGTAAAGTAGCGTCCCTGAATTATTAACTGGATGTCATGTTAATTTGAGGGGTGTATATAAGACGCCCCTCTTTATTTGGAGGAGATCTTTATGCCGATGTCACCGGATTTTGAAAATCGATTATTCCCAATTTTACCGGAGATTATAAAATATTTCGGCACGCCCTTTCATATCTTCGATGAGCGAGGCATTTTAGAGACCGGCACTTACCTGAAGAAAACGTTCCAAGATATTCCGTTCCAGGAATTCTACGCTGTAAAAGCTTTGCCTACGCCGGCTATTTTAAGGCTGATGAACCAAATGACCTTTGGACTGGATTGCAGTTCGCCTTCGGAAATCATGCTGGCGCGTCTTAACGGTTTTCATGGTGAGCAAATTATGTTTTCCTCTAACAATACCACCCGTGAGATATTCGATGTGGCTCTCGCAGACGGCGGTTGCATTCTCAACATCGACGATATCACCATGATCGATAAGGTAACGAAGTTTCCCGAATTGATTTGTTTCCGTTATAACCCCGGTGAACGCCGCAGCGGTACGCAATTCATCGGCATTCCGGTCGAAGCTAAATATGGGTTAAGACACGATCAGGTTGTGCCGGCCTACCGCCAGGCAATCGCCCACGGCGCAAAGCGTTTCGGCATCCATACTATGATCATTTCCAACGAGCGTAACTATCAATATATGGTGGAAACCGTGAAAATGCTACTCGATATTATGGAAATGGTTACCGCCGAGTTGCAGATTAAGTTCGACTTCTTCAACATTTCCGGGGGGGTTGGGATACCTTATCGTCCGGAAGATACCCCGTTTGACATGGAAGCCTTTGTGCGTGAAACAAAAACCATGCTTGCCCAATTTACCCAACGCCAGCGATATACTCCCCGATTATTCACCGAGTTCGGTCGTTATGTCATCGGGCCGCACGGCGTTCTCGTGGCAAAGGTCACCAACCGGATGAGCAAATATCGTGAATATATCGGCGTCGATACGGCCACGATGTCCGCCAATCCTCGCCCGGCAATTTATGAAAGCGCCTATCACCACATCACGATTTTGGATCCACAGGGCAAACCTGTTCATGGCGACGAGAAACTGATGGACGTGGTGGGTCCATTGTGTGAAAACAGCGATAAATTCGCCAAACAGAGGCTCCTACCGGAAGCGGTTGATGGAGATATTATGGTGCAGCACGATACCGGAGCACATAGTCCGGCGATGGGCGGCAACTATAACGGTTGGTTAAGACCGCAGCAGTTACTCTTAAGAGCCGATGGCTCTGTGGAGCTCATGAAACGTGCGGAAACCATCGAGGATTTGTTTGCCACATTTAAGTTTCGTAAAAAAGTGATGAGGCTCAAGAAATAAGAAGTACGGGCCGGGTGTACAATTCGAAGCTATCCTCCCGTCTTTCCTTCGAAAGTGACCACATACCGAGGCAATCGGGAAGGGAATCAATATTAATGCCCCGGTTTAATTCACGATCTACTATGTACCATTGTTTTCCGTCGTAAGACGGAATCTATATTAATGCACTGGAACTAAATTACATTCTGTTCTTGCCCACCCGGAGATTCCGTACAAACATCCATAGAAGTATTACATCATTACTATGGTGCAATGGCTCCCCGACTAGGATTCGAACCTAGAACCTAGCGGTTAACAGCCGCGCGCTCTACCGTTGAGCTATCGGGGAAGGTTTGAAATGCCGGCAAACGGTAGCTCTGTTTGCCCGACAATTTTTTATTATACCAATCAGTTTACCAAAGAGCAATCAAAGATATTGTCTTATCTCCTCAGCAAAGGCGAAGCATTCTGATTCTAATTCGCTGTTGGAGTCGCAGTGGTGCCCGAGGTCGTCGTCGGGGTAGCCGTTGTCGGCGGTACAATTTCCACCAATGTAATTTTAAACGTCAGGTTTTTGCCTGCCAATTCGGAATTACCATCGACAGTTACGGTTTTATCATCGAATGCCGTAATCGTTACAACTACAGTTGTACCATCGGTCTTTAATGCCTGTAACTGCATCCCTATTGCTGGGGTGATGCCTTCCGGCATCTGCGAGACATCATATACCTGCACTAATGTTTCGTCACGTTCTCCGTAACCGTCTTTAGGTACGATCGTAACGGTTTTTGTTTGCCCGACTTTCATCCCCAGGACTGCCTTTTCGAATCCGGGAATTACCTGATTACTCCCCAGTGTAAATTCGAACGGAGTTTTGCCCACCGACGTATCTTTTACGGTCCCGTCGTCCAGTGTCAGGGTATAATCAACTTTCACTGTATCACCGCTTTTTGCTTTAGCAGCGCTTGAACACCCTGCCATAACGATAACGCCTAGTAGCGCCCCCACCACCAGATAAACCCGCATCCATTTTCTTTTACGCATGAATAATCCCCCTCCGTAATCACTACCAGACATTGTTTCACAGCTATTAAATTATAACACGCGAGTGATACATGGGGCTAATTGGTGGGTTTTCTTCGGTTTTGGTCGGTGATGACCAATTGGAATCTAAATGTAACCAAGAAGACGTCTTAGAAGATGCCCCATAAGCTTGACCTACGCGAACAAGCAACTCAGTCGCAGAAATGGGGTTCCTCTCCCTTGAGGGCAAAGTACTGAGCGAAGCTAAGTAGAGAGGATTAAGGTGAGGGTGTAAATAGTAACTTCATTTCCGTAAACACAAGACTAACGCCACTCGATACGGTGCTTACACAGGAGCTACCGGATCAGGTAAATACCGATTTGTGCAGATTTTTTTCAAAAAAGCTATAATATCCACAATATCGGGAATAAATCGATTAGTCTAAGAAGAGGTGAGATATAACGGACGAAGTAAAGATAGAAAACGGACAAGTTTTCGGTCCCTGGCGGCACGGTATTAATGCGGCTCAGGGTATGAAAGGATCCATCCACGAAGATTCCACGGCACAGAAAATCGGTATGCGCGGCGGCACTGTTGCCGGGACGGTGCATCTCGACCTTTTTGCCCCAGTCGTACAGAAGGTTTTCGGAAAGCGCTTCTTCGAGCAGGGTTGCCTTAGCATGTTCTTTACCTACGCCACCATAAATTATGAAGAAGTACGGGCTGTTATCGATCTCCCGCCTGTTGGGGCAAAAGACGTTCAGGTCAAAGGGCACGTGGAAATGAAAGATGGGCGTGTCGCCATGGAAGGTACCGTTTCTGCCGGGAAACCGGGTGTTAAAAGCCACCTCGACCTCATCGAATTTAAAGAAGCCAATCCTGCTGACCTGCGTATTTTGAAAGGTGTTATGGTTGGAGATATAACGGAGAAAAATATCACCGTTACCCCGGATACCATGGCCGGTAGGCTGAAAAATGCCGAAGATAAAATCGATTGGTATCAGGATAAATCACCCTGGGGTCCCGCCATCGTACCGCTGAGCAATCTTTTCGGGGTGATTCATATCTACAACAACCAGCAGTTCCAGGGAGTGCCGTTTTTCGGCGCCAGCGAATTCCGGATGGTTGCCGGACCGGTCAAGGTCGGCACAGAATACCGCGCTGTGAACAAGATCGTCAGTCTGGGATTGACGAATAGAACCGAGTTATTCTGGATCGATGGTTGGCTTTATGAGAAAGATAAACTAGTCGCCACCATGCGTCACCTGAATCGTTATATGAAGGCTGGGTCTCCTCTCTACCCCGAAGTAAAATAAACGTTCCTTAACACTCTAGAATATCGCCCGAGATTCCGTTTACTTTTGGTTGCTATATAAATTGGCAAGCTGTAATCTGGAAGTGTCTGGGTAGTAGTTCCAGAAGATGAAGGACGAATGTCCTTCATCTCGTGAATCTCCCTCTCCCTGTGGGAGAGGACTAGGGGCGGGGGTCGTTATGATATTAATAGGATAGGTCGGCAAGACTCTCCAACAACCACAAGAAAAACATAGTACACTAAATCTCCTTTTCCCCCGGTTTAAAAAAGGATTATCATTGAAAAAGAAAGGAAATAAACATGCAATACCGCAAATTCGGCAAACTTGATTGGAAGGTCTCCGCTCTGGGTTTCGGAGCTATGCGGCTGCCGGTCCTTAACCGCGTGCAGACGGACATCGATGAACCGCAGGCTATACAGATGATTCGTTATGCCCTGGACCACGGTGTCAATTATATCGACTCGGCATATGTCTATCATGGGGGTAAAAGTGAAGTATTAGTCGGCAAAGCCCTACAGGAAGGTTACCGTGCAAAAACCAAAATTGCTACCAAAATACCCTCCGGCATGATAGATTCTTACGCCACCTGCGATAGGATTCTCAACGAACAATTAAAGAGGCTGCAGACCGATAAAATAGATTTCTACCTGCTGCACGGTCTTAATAAGGGCGTCTGGCCTAAAATCCTGGAGGTAAAATACTTCGATTGGGCGGAAAGACAAATCGCTTCCGGTAAAATCGGGCATATCTGTTTTTCTTTCCACGATGACCTGGCGACTTTCAAGAAAATTATCGATGGTTATGATAACTGGACAATGGCCCAGATCCAGTACAATTATATGGATGAAAAATACCAGGCCGGCACTGCCGGTATGAAATATGCGTCGGAAAAAGGGATTGCGGTGGTGAACATGGAACCATTGCGCGGCGGGCGCTTGAGCCGTATTCCGCCTGAGCCGGTGCAAAAAATCTGGGACAGCTACTCGATCAAACGCTCCCCTGTCGAGTGGGCTTTCCGTTGGTGCTGGAATCACCCCGAGATGGTCACCTGCTTAAGCGGCATGAGCAAAATGGAACATGTGTTGGAAAATGTGAAGATTGCTGAGGAAGCCGGCAATGCTAAGCTTACCAAAGAAGAGCTCGAACTGATCAAAAAGGTGAAAGAAGCCTACCGCTCCCTGACGCCGGTCAATTGTACCTCCTGTCGGTATTGCATGCCTTGCTCGCACGGTGTGGACATTCCGCGGATATTTGAAATGTACAACGAAGGCGTTATCTATAATTTCCCGCAGAACTCGCGCGGTATTTACAATGGTGGGACCTGGTTCAAGAAAGAACAGCAGGCAGATAAGTGCGAGGAATGTAACGAATGCCTGGAAAAATGCCCGCAAAAACTCGAAATCCCTGCCCTGCTGAAAGAAGCGCATAAATATCTCACCGCGGACAAATAATTACTTCGGCGCCCGTTATCGAACTAAAGAGGAAGAGTGTTCAACTCTTCCTCTTTTTTGTTTCAACCATGTTTTGCGATACAATATCATCACTTACTTTAAGGAGGAGATATGGAAAATCAAATTGAATATTACAATCAAACTGGTAAACTGCGCGATCAATTCGACGCTGGATTACCCGGGGTGATGAATTTGTACTCCACCTTCCGCAAAGAAGCCTATAAAGAAGGTGCCCTGAATCGGAAAACCAAACGGCTCATCGCCCTGGCACTGGGTTTGCAGGCAGGTTGTACCCGCTGCGTCATCGGCCAAACTAAAGATGCGGTTGAAGCCGGCGCCACTAAAGAAGAGATTCTCGAAGCCGTTTCCATCGCTGTAGTCATGGGCGGCACTACTGTCAGCGCGGAAACCTGGCGCGTGGTGAAAACACTGGAAGAACTGGGCAAATGGTGAATTAGCCCTTCGCCACCTGCAAACGACACCAGGCATATAGAGAATCATAGACATCGAACTGATATTCCAGGTTCTCTTCATCGTCCGGGAAACGTAAACCGAAACCAACGGCAATCGCCTCCAGTCCGCGGGCGATCGGGTCTTTATCGATGTCCGGGGTAACATCCGCAGCGTGGACTATTTTTGCCAGGCGCAGCAACGCCGGGTCTTTGAGCTCGTACTTCAAAATGATAGATTCAAATGAACACCGGTTTTCGTGGTGTCCCAACTCTACACCCGGGGCATCGAAAGGAATGGCACCGGTTTCAGCGGCTACTTTGGCAATTTGACTAGCCGGAACAAATAAGAACTCGGCTTCGTTATCTACAAACCTCAGGATCAACCATGGGCAAGCTACTCTATCGACGTGAACGTGGGAACGCGTAATCCATTTCATATTAGTTCCTCCTCGACTAAATCCATTCACGTTATAACATACTGTCATGTGCGTGTCAAAATATTTGCTCTGGATGTTTGGTTAGTTCTAGCTAGCATCGTGTAGCTAGCTATTTATGGTTAATTGGAATCTATCTGTAAATAAGAAGAAGTTCCAGAAGATGGAGGGCACATGCCCTCCATCTTGTTTATCCTCCCTCTCCCACTTCTGGGAGAGGGTAGGGTGAGGGATGAATGCTATTTTATACCTTAGTTATATAGGAATTTACCAAATGCACGTAGTACAAACTATTTGCTCTGGATGTTTGGTTGGTTTAGTATTGTTATTTAGCAGGTTGACTTTTAGCTTTTACGTGGTGTGATCGAAAGCAGGTAATTCTATGAAATTCAGTTTCAAATTAACCCCGTTTTTGCTTATCTGTATCATGGGCGGGCTGGCGATTTTCAGTTCTACCATGGCTAAAAACCCCGCTCTACCGCTCTACGCCGGAGTTCTTGGCATCCCCGATGCCACATTGGGTTTCGTTGCCGCTGCCTCTACCATCGTGGGGATACTGGTCAGTTTTCCCGCAGCGGCTCTCTCCGATTACATCGGGCGTCGTCGGTTACTTTTAATTGCCGCGGTAGTTTTTGCGACAGCGCCATGGGGTTATTTACTGGTTCACGGAGTCATGGGTTTAGTGCTGGTGCGTATCTATCACGGATTGGCAACTGCTATTCTCGGGCCCATTGCCATGGCAGCGGTAGCTGATACTTTCGATAAAGGCCGCGGGGAACTTATGGCGTGGTACTCTTCTGCTACCATGGTCGGTCGATTTTTAGCCCCCCTACTGGGTGGCGCTCTGATTTTGAATAATGGGACGGATTTCCACTGGGTATACATCGTCGACGGCATTCTGGGCGTCCTCGCTCTCATTGCGGCTTTGTCGATCAGGTTCCCGGCTGTCAGCCTGAAACCTACCGGAGATACCAAACCCAACCGGCGTGATATCGGTAAAGAAATCATCGCGGTCGTCACTCATCGCGGCATTCTTTCCACCAGCCTCATCGAAGCCGTGCAATATTTCGCTTATGGAGCTATCGAAACCTTTTTACCGCGTTTCTTGAAAGAAAAAACTAGTTTTACGTCTTTACAAATCGGTTCGCTATTTACGGCGCAAATTATCGTCGCCGCGCTTTCCAAACCGATCATGGGTAGACTTTCCGATAAATACGGACGTTTACCGGTGATTGTGGGAGGATTGATTCTGGGCGGACTGGTAACGCTGTCCCTGGGTTTCACGACGAACTACATCGTGCTATTAGTACTAATCGCGCTTTTTGGACTGGGATTAGCCACGGTAACGGCGGCTACATCGGCGCTTGTCGCCGATCTCTCTAAAAGTTCCAATCGCGGTAGCGCTATGGGTCTGTTATCTACGATTATGGATATCGGACAATCTGCCGGCCCGATCGTCACCGGTTTAATCGTCGGGGCTTTTGCTTATAAACCGGCCTTTGCCGTCGTGGGGTTATTGATGATCGCTGCCAGCCTGATTTATGGCATAATCATGAGAACAATCAAGCGGACGGTAGAAACTTCTTAATTGGAAAGGTTGGCTGCCGCGCCAGGAATCGAACCTGGGTTAGAAGATCCAAAGTCTCCCGTGCTACCTCTACACAACGCGGCATTAACCTTGTTCATTATATCATTCAGTCTCATTCAGGGCAATTGACGTTAGTGACGGCCTTTGTTTCCTGCCGGCTGCTTTTCTTTTTGTCATAAGAAGTTTAAGATATTTCCATCTGCCCTACAAACGCCGACAAGGAGAGAGGAAATGGAAGGGAAAAAAGTTAAAGACTCTGCTTTGACAATGATGCAGCAAATGTCCCCGCTGGACGCCAACCTGGCAGGAAACGTACATGGCGGCGTTATTATGAAACTCATCGATACGGCTGCCGGGGTAGTAGCTGCCCGTCACTGCCGGAGTAATGTCGTCACCGCTTCAGTCGACCGTCTGGTCTTCCATTTTCCCGTCTTTATCGGCGACCTGGTGACATTCAAAGCCAGTATGAATTATGTCGGCAAAACTTCCATGGAAGTGGGTGTGCGGGTGGAAGCGGAGAATGTAGTGACCGGTGAAATCCGGCATACTGCCTCTGCCTATCTCACGATGGTGGCTCTAGATAGAGATAAAAAACCGATGCAGGTGCCGTCCTTAGACTTGGAAACCCAGGATGATTTCCGCCGCAACCGCGAGGCACAAATCCGTCGCGAGATGCGTTTATTGGAAAAGAAACAGGGTCAATAAGAAAACTGGTGCCGGGGGACGGGGTCGAACCGTCACGAGAGTTGCCCCTCAACAGTTTTTGAGACTGTCGCGTCTGCCTATTCCGCCACTCCGGCTAATTTATGGAGCGGAAGACGAGATTCGAACTCGCGACCTCCTCCTTGGCAAGGAGGCATTCTACCACTGAACTACTTCCGCCTTATTCTATTTTCTTTATTTTGTATTTATTATTTTACTGGTGCCGAAGGAGAGATTTGAACTCTCACAGGCTTTCGCCCACCACCCCCTCAAGATGGCGTGTCTACCAGCTTCCACCACTTCGGCGAAGGAGAGAAAACTATTGCCACAAGATGATATATCTTGCTGTTCAATAAGACCTATAGATCTTATTGTTTAGTGGCAGGAGTGAGAGGATTCGAACCCCTGACCGGTGGTTTTGGAGACCACTGCTCTACCAAACTGAGCTACACTCCTATCCAAACAACAATTTAACACAATTTGCTTCTAAAATAAAGGGGCAAGCCGTGATTTGCCGGCTGTTTGCTGAATGCTGAGTGCTTCATTGTCATTCCGAGTCCCGCCGCAGGCGGATGAATGCCTGTCCTGAGCCTGTCGAAGGAAATCTCAGGGAGGGGTTGGTAATTTAAGACTCCACCTAATAGTTTTTTGTTATTTAGTATTTGAATTTGTTTGGGATTTAGTATTTCGATATTCGGATTTCTTTCTTTTATAAGAAAATAGTACCCTTACGGTTGCATTTTAGAATGTTCTTTAAGCATACACCTGTTCATGACCACCATTAATCCGGCATCGGTAGCTTTATTGGCCGAAGCTTCATTAACGATACCCTCTTGCATCCAGACCGCTTTGGCTCCCTTTTTTATAGCTTCGTCAACCACTGCCGGCACATCCTCGGAGCGGCGGAAAATATCCACTACGTCTACATTTTCCGGAATGGAACTCAAATCGGGATAACATTTTTTACCGCATACCGTTTTCGAAGTGGGATTCACCGGAATGACGTTGTAGCCGCAATCCGTTAAATATTCGAAAACATGGCGGCTCGGGCGGTCGGGGTTGTCAGACGCCCCCACCATGGCGATATTCTTGGAGTTCTTTAATATTTTTTCAATCGTTTCTTTCTTATTTTCCATATTTCCCTTCTTCTTCTAAACAAATTCCGTTATCAGTTCATCTATTTTACCTGATCTCACGATTGTCGTCAGATCTTCATCCGCATCCAATACCGGTAGATTTTCCTCGTAAATCGGTCTTTCGTGCCGGTAGAGAATACCGATGGGTATTTTGTCGCCCCATTCCTGCGCTTTTATAAATGCGGCATTTTTATCGGAGGGTTGATATACTGACCCATCCAGGTGATAAACCCGTTGCCCGTACCATTCGTGCGTATTCTTGTGATTAAAAGATACACACGGTTGTAAAATATCGATCAACGAAAAACCGTGATATTGTACACCCGCTTTAATCAAATCTTTCAGATGAGTTGTATCATCGGAAAAGCCGCGGGCAACAAATCCCGCATCTACTGCCAGCGCCAGTAACAGTGGGTTGATCGGTGGTGGCGCTCCATAAGGCGTTGTTTTGGTCACGCCGCCGATATCGGTGGTGGGAGAAGCTTGTCCTTTCGTTAGCCCGTAGACCTGGTTATCGTGCACCAGACACGTAATATCGTGGTTCCGCCGCATGGCGTGGACCAGGTGGTTCAATCCTTCGCCGTAAGCGCCCCCGTCACCGATCGAAACAATGACATGAAGCATACGATTGCCGATTTTCGCCCCGATGGCCGAAGGTATCGCCCTGCCGTGTAACGAATTAAACACGTTGCCACGCGTGTAATGCGGCAATTTACCTGCCTGCCCGATGTCCGATACAAATAACGTCTGATGTGGCTCTATTTTCAGCTCTACCAGCGCTTTCTTAAGTGCATTTAATATCCCGAAATTTCCACAGCCCGGGCACCAGGCGGGAGGCAATATACTGGTAAAATCTTGTATTTTGGACACTATTTCACCTCCTCATGCAGAGCCATGATAACATCAGATGGAATCATCGGCCTGCCGTCATACCTGAGAATATTACTATTCACCTGGATACAGGTTTCCTGGCGAATTAGTTGTGCCAATTGTCCGGTGGCATTACTTTCAACCACAAATACTTCCGGGCAATCCGCCAGGATTTCTTTGACAGTATCTTTAGGGAACGGCCAGATCTCGTGGAAATGTAAATGAGCTATTTTCTTGCCACGGTTGTTCAGGATATCGACTGCTTCACGGATAGCACCGAAAGTGCTGCCCCAGCCCACCAGAATCATATCCGGCTGTTCCGGACCATACAGTTTCGGTGATTGTATATCTTCTTGTGCGAGTGCCATTTTACCGAGTCTTTTATTCGTCATCCTCGTTCGGATGGCAGGGTCTTCAGTCAGGTGTCCGTTTTCGTCGTGTTCGTCAGAGTCCGTAACCACCAGCGCTGTTGATTTACCTGGGAAAGCACGGGGTGAGATACCGTTTTCGGTGAATAAGTGTCGTTGGTACTCACCCATATTAGATGTATTTATTGATCCACGGTCGATGTTTGTTCTGGTGAGGTCAAAACGTTCGACCGTATTGTAAGACGTGGCTAGATGGTGATCGGTCATCACGATTACCGGGAGCTGGTATTTATCCGCCAGATTAAAGGCTTTTTCTACCGACCAAAAACACTCTTCGACGGTTGATGGAGCGAGTACCATCCGCGGAAATTCACCGTGCGAAGCGTGTAAAACAAATTGCAGATCGCTTTGCTCCTGCCGCGTGGGTAAACCGATGGTTGGCCCAGGTCGTTGGCCCTCGATAACAACAATCGGCGTCTCGGTCATACCGGCTAATCCTAAACCCTCTACCATCAGGCAGAAACCCCCGCCGGATGTCGCTGTCATAGCTCTGATGCCGGCATAACCTGCTCCCACCACCATATTTATCGCGGCAATCTCGTCCTCGGCAGGCACGACTACCATGTTAAATTCCTTCGATTTTGCCGCCATATACTCCATGATTGGCGTAACCGGTGTCATCGGATAGGCAGCCATAAATTTACACCCGGCGGCAATCGCCCCCAGTGCCATAGCTTCATTACCGTTGAGTATCATTCGGTTGGTGTTGCCGATTGGCTTCAAACGATATTGAGATTTTTTAATGGATCGTGCCTCGACATATTTATAAGCAGAATCGGCAGCCTTAATGTTTTTTTCAGCAGATTCTTTCCCGAAAAATTCCTCAAGTAAGTTAGCGAATGATGCAAATTCATAACCGCATATGGCCAATGCCGCCGCCAGTAAAACGGTATTCGCTGTCTGTTTCCCTCCGGTAGCCTCCAGAACAAGCCTTTCTGCCGGTATATTTAACAAATTGGAGCCTTGGAGGTTCTGGATTAATTCACTATCGTAAATAATGATTCCCGCGGTGACTACTTCGTGACGGTGTAAAGCAATTGTCTCCAGATTAAAGGCTATTAAAATATCAATATTCTCATTTATGGCATTAACTGGAGATTGGCTGGCGCGAACGCGGAAAAAGTTATGTCCCCCCCTGACTCGCGATTCGTAGTCTTGATCGGAGAATACTTGGTAGCCATAACGCGCCAGAGATTTAGTTAGTAAATATCCTATCGTTTGAACACCCTGCCCGGCTTCGCCGCCAACCATGAAATTGATTGTGTTCGTCATTTTTTCACCCCCATCCCTCATGGACCGGCAATGGTTTTCAACGGAAGTAGGTGACCGTAATTTAATCGGTTTTTACCATTATTTTGCCGCTTTCGATTTTTACCTCGTAGAGAGGCAAAGATCGAGGGCTTTTTAAGGTCTTTCCGATTTCATATGCTAGGCCGGAACCTCTCATCCAACGCACGTTATGGCCGTCTGTCAGATCGAATTGAGAACCGTGTCGTGGGCACTGCACTATTGTACCCTTCAGTTCTCCGTTTGCCAGCACTCCGCCCATATGTGGACAGCGTCCCTGCGCCGCATAATATTTATCCCCCACCCTGGCAAGTAAAACGGGTTTACCGTTTACCATTACATCTTTCATCGTACCGCTTACTAAAGAACTTATACCGTTAACTTCTACAAAGTCAGCCATTGGTACCTCCTCTATTATTCGGGCATGTAATTTGTTATTTAACTCTCTTTTCTGCCGCTTCCCAGTTGATATTCTTAAAGAAAGAAGTAATATAATCGGCGCGCTTTAGTCCGTAATCGATCATAAACGCATGCTCGAATACATCCATGACCAGAACCGGAGTACAACCGGCAAAGTGACCGGTATCGTGTTCATTAATCCAGGCATTAAACAACCCCCCGGTCAGATTATCCTGATATAACACCACCCAACCGATGCCCCGCATGGCTCCGGTAGCTTTGAAATCCTGTTCCCAAGCTTCGTAGCTCCCCCAGATTTCGACCAGTTTTTTTGCCAATTTACCTTCTCGATTCATCAAGGTTTTCCCGCCCAGATTATCGAAATAATACTCATGGAGACGCATGCCGTTAAATTCCCAGCCGGTCCGTCTTTTAAGTTCGGTATATTCCGGTGTCGCCGTTTTGCCTTCCTTTAACATGGTTGCCAAAATATCCATGACCTTGTTGGTATTGGTCACATAACCCTGGTACAAAGTGAAGTGGTTTTTCAATAGTGTTTCGCTGAAACCCTGCATCCCGATAAGTGAAGTGTAATCTTTAGCTTGATAAGCCATATCCTACCTCCTGAAAAATAAATTAACTATACTATATTTTATCAACTGCTTCCGTTTATGTGACTTTAATCGCTTCGAGAGGTGTTTTTGTGAGGTAATATAGTTTTTAAGTTGAACTTATTACCAAAGCATATTACCAAAATAATAAAAAAACCTATTGATTGTATTGACAACTTCATACTCGGCTATTAATATGCATTTACATTAACAATCGACAAAACGAATACAAACACAAAAAGAAGGGGTAGGACGTGACTGAAAAAATCATCAATATTTACACCACCCAAACTTGACCGTGGTGTCATCGGGCGAAAGAGTATCTTTCGCGAAAAGGTATCGCATTTACCGATTTCGATGTTACCAAGGATCGCGAAAAGGCCAAAGAAATGATCCAAAAATCCGGACAGATGGCGGTGCCGGTTATTGAAATCAACGGTGAAATTATCGTTGGATTCAATCAAGCCAAAATAGACGAGTTAATAGCAAAATAAAATATCACCCGGGTCTAAACCGGAGGCGGATATGTACGACCTGATAATCCTGGGCGGTGGACCTGCCGGGTTAGCGGCAGCTGTATACGCCGCACGAAAACGTATTAAGACGCTGCTGTTGAGCCACGATATCGGCGGCCAGGTGAACTGGACCACCGGTATAGAAAATTACCTTGGCTATCAATTCATCGAAGGCAGCGATCTAATCGCCAAATTCCAGGAGCAGGTCGATCAGTTTCCTATCGACCAGAAAATCGGTTATAAAGCGATCCGGGTTAAGAAAATTGACGGTGGTTTTGAAGTAGATTCAGAATCCGGAGATACCTACCAAACCAGAGCCGTCATTATTGCCACCGGCAAACGCCCGCGCCGCTTGAACATCCCCGGCGAGATGGAACTGACCGGACGCGGCGTGACTTATTGCGCAGTCTGTGATGGTCCGGTTTTTGCCGGTCAAAGAGTCGCCGTGATCGGTGGTGGTAATTCAGCGCTGGAAGCCGCTCTGGACATGGTGAAAATCGCAGATTGGGTAGACCTGATTTCTTTAACTCCCCTGACTGGCGATGCGGTGCTCATCGAGAGGTTAAAACAAGCAGAAAACATTACCATTTCCGTTGAGCAGCAAATCGAACGTATATTAGGCAAGGATCTGGTAGAAGGGGTTATGGTCAAGGATATTGCCACCGGACAGTCCAGAACAATAAATGTTTCCGGGATTTTTATTGAGATAGGATTGTCACCGAACGCCGATGAAGTTAAAGGTTTGATAGAATTGAACGTAATGGGAGAGATACCTGTAAACTGTGGTTCAGAAACCTCCGTTCCCGGTTTGTTTGCCGCCGGTGATGTCACCAGTGTCCCTGAAAAACAAATTGTCATCGCCGCTGGAGAAGGAGCCAAAGCCGCATTGGCTGCGCACCGTTTCTTGCAGAGATTGCATGAATAACCCCCTTCTCTTTTTCCCCCGGTTACTCTCGCCCTCTTTCCCCTGTCTTTCCCACGAACGCGGGAATTGTCAGCATCCTAAAACGGCAGGCTGCTCTTGCCTACACAAGTGGTGTCAACAAAGACCTTACCATGATTAGTGCTTATGCTCCGGACCCGGAGCATTCTGGGCCACCTGTCAACATCCCGGTTCCCCGTGATGCCCGCAACAGCCCTGCCTTTTGGTGAGCCGTATCCAGTTGTTGCGGATGACCAACCTTATTTTGCGGTGTAGAGGCATCGGCACGGACATGTTGGTTAAATAGTCCCTGATACTTGGCATATTTATTTCTTCGCCAGGAATTTTTCAGGGTCTTTATCGAAGGCTTTTTTACAACCTACGGCGCAGAAATAGTATTTCTGCCCTTTATAGTCCGAGGTTGCCGCCGGCTTCTTTTCATCCACCGTCATTTTACATACCGGATCGATTGCCATTTTTATTCTCCTTTACCAAATTTTGAAACTCTGCCACTAAATCCCTTTTCTGGATCCCGGAATAGATCCGGGATCCAGAAAATAACTTTTACCCCTGCTTACCCCGCAGGTTTGAATGTCCTTAATCTCAGTGAATTTAATATTACCGTAATCGAACTCATGGCCATAGCCGCTGCCGCCAGTATGGGATTTAAGAATCCGTAATCGCCCAAAACAAATCTTAACCCGGCTGGGGTTCCACCTCTGAACACTAGATACAATACACCTGCCGCCACCGGAATCAAAATTGTGTTATAAGCGAATGCCCAGAACAAATTCTGCCGTATCGTTCTGATGGTGCGTTTGCTTAAAGATATTGCCGTGACTATCCCCTTCAATTCCCCGCGGATTAAAGTAATATCTCCGGTTTCCATTGCCACATCTGTTCCAGTACCGATAGCAATCCCCACATCTGCCTGGGCTAGCGCCGGCGCGTCATTGATCCCATCGCCCACCATTGCCACTACCTTCCCGTCAGCCTGCAATTTCTTCACTTCGTCGGCCTTATACTCCGGTAACACCTCGGCTAACACGCGATCGATTCCCGCTTGTTTGGCAATCGCTTCCGCGGTACGGGAATTGTCCCCGGTAATCATCACGGTTTCCACCCCGACTTGATGGAGTTGTTTTACAGCCGCAGCGGCATCGGGCTTAATCGTGTCTGCCAACGCTATCAGTCCGACAGCTTTCCCGTCGACAGCTAGAAACATGACTGTTTTGCCTTCTTCCCAGAGTCGGTTAGCAGTTTGTTCTAAAGATCCAACGGCAATATTGTTTTCCTGCATCAGCCGCAGATTACCTAACATGACTGTTTTATCATCCAGCGTAGCTAAAATACCGTGACCGGGGTCGGCGTTGAAGTTCTTTACCGGTAAAATGCCGATATTTTTCACTCCCGCAAACCGCACGATCGCTTCGGCTAACGGGTGTTCCGATGGTTTTTCGGCAGATGCCGCTATCTGCAGCATTTCATCCTGGGTTAAAGGAGGTATTGAAACAATATCAGTGACGTTCGGTTCGCCTTTGGTCAACGTCCCCGTCTTATCCAGTAATACCGTATCTATTTTATGGGCTCTTTCCAGAGTTTCCGCACTGCGGATCAGCACCCCGTTTTCCGCCCCCTTACCCGTGCCGACAATTATCGCCGTGGGCGTGGCTAACCCCAGTGCGCAGGGGCAGGCAATAATCAGCACAGCCACAAAATTCAAAAAGGCGTAGGTTAAGCTCGGTTGGGGTCCGGCAAAGAACCACACCAGGAACGTCACAATAGAAATTCCTATTACGGTCGGCACGAAATAACTGGCAATGACGTCGGCCAGTCGCTGTATGGGGGCTTTACTGCCCTGGGCTTCTTCCACCAGCCGCACGATTCTCGCGAGTGTGGTATCTTTTCCTATTTTAGTCGCTTCGAACCGGAAACTACCCGTTTTATTGATAGTCGCACCGATGACCTCATCACCGACCTTCTTCTCCACCGGCAGGCTTTCCCCGGTGATCATTGATTCGTCGAGCGCGGAATACCCTTCCCGGATAACGCCGTCTACCGGCACGCGTTCGCCGGGTTTCACAATGATCGCATCTCCCACCTGGACATCGTCGATCGAGACTTCCTTTTCTACTCCATCCTTCAAGACGGTCGCGGTCTTGGGTTGCAACCCAATCAGCTTTTTAATCGCTTCGGAGGTCTGTCCCTTAGCCCTGGCTTCGAGATACCTGCCTAACAGAATCAAGGCGATAATCGAAGAAGACGTATCGAAATAAACATTGGCAGTCAATCCACCTGAGGCAAACAATCTTGGAAAAAGTACCGCGACCATGCTGTAGACATAAGCCGCCGATGTGCCTACCGCGATCAGAGTATTCATATCTGTCGTGCGGTGTTTTAATGCTCCCCAGGCACCCCGGTAAAACCGTAATCCGGCGTAGAACTGCACCGGAGTCGCCAGCGCCCACAACAAATACATTTTCAGCGGGAAATCCGGCACGAACATCGAGAGAATCAGTACCGGCAGCGCCAGGCTGATGGCCAGTATTAACAGATTGCGTAATTTCCGGGTTTCCTTCTGTGAGGTCGCGCTGACATCTTCCAGGGTCTGGGCTTCTTTACCCAGTTCATAACCCGCATCTTCGACAGCTTTTCTCAAGTCGTTGTAAGTCACACTCTCCAGGTACTCAACAGTCGCTTTTTCAGAAGCTAGGTTGACCCCAACCGAAATAACGCCTGGCACGTCCTTGAGCGCATCTTCAACGTGACCGACACAAGCGGCACAGGTCATTCCCCCGACCGGATAAATGGATTTTTTGGTATTCACACCGTAACCGAGCTCGGTGATGGTCTTGGCAATTTTTGTCAGGTTGACTTTTTTAGGGTCGTATTCAATCGTAGCTTTTTCAGAGGCTAAATTAACGTTGGCTTTTTCCACGCCCTCGGTATCTTCCAGACCTTTTAAGATAGTTGCCACGCAATTCGTACAGGTCATACCTGTCACCGGGATGCTGGCTTTTGCTTTTGTTGATTCTTTATCTGCCAAATTAATAGCCCCTTTACCGTTTGTATACCATTATAGTAAGCTTGGAGCGGAGAAACGTTATGTGATTTATATCATATATCATTCCAGGCTGTCACCTTACAATGACTTTACTCAGAACAAATTTGTAGTCCCGGCGAAGGTGGTAAATCCCGTATTTTATCGGGGCTGGCATCGATAACCTTTCTTGGGGAGAAGCGGAAAACTTCGTCCCTGCACTTTTCTCCCTCGGAGGGGAGCAGATATAGTTGAGGGTGAAAAATAATACGAAAGCAGTCCCCATCAGGAGGATATATGAAAAAAGTTTATCTGGATAATACCTCTACAACCGCCATTTTACCGGAAGTCCGCGACGCCATGCTTCCTTTTTTAGGTGAATATTTCGGCAATCCTTCCTGTATCCACGAATGGGGCGATGCGCCGCGTGAAGCTCTGGAAGTAGCCCGGGAGCAGGCCGCGAAATTGATCGGAGGAGCGTCGGAAGAGATTGTTTTTACCGGCAGCGGCACCGAAAGTAACAACTTCGCCATCAAGGGTTTGGCTATGGCCAACCAGAAAAAAGGCAAGCATATCGTGGTTTCCGCCATCGAACATTTTTCAGTGTTGAATTCATGCAAGACCCTGGAGAAAATGGGGTTCAAATATACCACAGTGCCGGTAGATAAATTCGGTACCGTTAATTCGGAAGATGTTCGTAAAGCAATCAGAGAGGATACGATTTTAGTATCTATAATGCATGCTAATAATGAAGTTGGGACGATACAGCCGATTAAAGAAATCGGCAAGATCACGAAGGAAAAAGGCATTATCTTGCATACGGATGCAGTTGCAACTGCAGGCACGATACCAGTGGATGTTAAAGATTTAGGGGTGGATGCGCTGAGTTTAGCCGCGAATATGTTCTACGGACCCAAAGGTGTTGGGGCATTATGGCTGAAGCGGGGGGTCCGTATCCTACCCTTACTGGACGGCGGAGTACAAGAGGGTGGAAGGCGTGCCGGAACGGAGAACGTTGCGGGAATCGTCGGACTGGGAAAAGCGGCGGAAATCGCCCTTTCCCAGATGCCGGCACGCATCGCTAAAGTGTCGGTCTTGCGCGATCGTCTCCTTAATAACCTGCCGGAAAAAGTCAGTCATGTCATCATTACCGGCGACAGCGTAAAGCGTCTGCCGGGGCATGCCAGCTTCTGTGTGGAATTCATCGAGGGTGAGTCCATGCTGATGTTACTCAACAGCCAGGGTGTCGCCGTAACCAGCGGTTCCGCCTGCACTTCACGGGCATTACTGGCATCGCATGTCCTGCTGGCCATGGGATTGCCCCATGAGATTGCTCAAAGTTCGCTTCTGTTCGGGTTATCTATACAGAACACCCTGGAGGATGTAGACTATGTATTGGAAGTTATGCCGCCTATAGTAGAAAGATTACGGCAAATGTCGCCGTTATACGCTAAATTTCTCAAGCAGAAAAAAGGAGGCTAAAATGCCTGTTTACAGTGATGTAGTAATGGAACATTTTATGCACCCGCGTAATGTCGGGGAGATAGAGAATCCGGATGGTATCGGGGAGGAAGGGAACCCGGTTTGCGGCGATATGATGACCTTTTATATTAAGGTTAACGATAACCGCCTCGAGGATGTAAAGTTCAAGACCTTCGGTTGTGGCGCCGCTATCGCCGTTTCCAGCATGGTCAGCGAAATGGCCAAAGGCAAAACGATCGAAGAAGTGTTGAAGATCACTCCCCAATCGGTCGCCGATATGCTGCAGGGTTTACCCAAGAACAAATTCCATTGTTCCAACCTAGGTGCTCAGGCTTTACACAAAGCCATCGAGGACTACCAGTCCAAGCAAAAAGCAGGAGGTAAATCATAATGGCTAAGACACCCCCCAAAGGAAACAAAGTGCAGCAAACCCGTCATTGCCCCTTTTGTGATGAAGAAATTTATGATCTGAATCTGCCGATATGCTCCGCCTGCCATACGACAATTGTTTATTGCACCCAGTGCCACGAACCTCTGCCCAAGAGCCAGACCACCTGCCCCAAATGCGGCACGAAAACGAAATAAGAGCGGCTAGCCAGTAGCTTGATAAATTGTCATTCTGAGTCCGCCTCAGACGAATGGCGGAGAATCTCAGGGTGAGGTGGTAGCCAATGGCTATCGCCATTGGCTATTAGTATTAATAAGGAGCACCCATGAAACCTGACCAGACTCTGGATTGCGTCGGACTCTATTGTCCCATGCCCATCTTCAAAACCGCCCAGAAAATGAAGGAACTTAAATCCGGAGAGGTACTTGAAGTAATCGCCGACGATAAAGGTATTAAGCAGGACCTGCCCGCCTGGTGTCGCACTACCGGCAATGATTGCATCTCAGTTGACGAAAAAGACGGCGAATTTCACGTCCTGGTGAAGAAGAAATAATCACAGGCAAATCAGAATATCGTTTTAGCCTTATACTGATGTTGAGTCATAATCAATTTTGCCATTTGCGCCGCTTTGAACTTTATGGCCCGTGATTTCTAGCCGGTCACATCACGCTCGCGGAACAGATAGAAGGATACAAAAAGGAATACGATACTATAAATCGTTAGTGTGATAACAGCGTGAGGGACACTTGGCCACTGCATACTGGTAGCGCCGCCTCCTCCCATACCTGTCCCAAACCAGTCCGGCAAGCCGGCCAGAGAGGTAATTGCTTGCACATTAGCATACAGGAGGTAGCTTGGAACCTCGGCAATCCAGCCACCTGCCAGGAACATGAAAGTGGCAATAATGCGCTCTAAAAACATGATACCGATACCGGAGGCAATACCCGGCATGGCAGAACGCCCTATAATAGCAAACATAAATCCCAGCAGTGTATATGGTATTAGGACAAAAAATGTGCGCCAGAATTGCAGGAACTGATGCCACAGATAGCTGCCGGTGAAGAAACTGAAATCATATTTATAACCGCCGATCGCAGTGGTAAACAAACTCATAACAAAACCCGCGACCAGGCCGATAAGCATCCCGAATAGCACAAAGATAGTTATCGCTATCAGCTTGGCACCCAGCAGTTTAAACCGGCTCTCGCTCGAGACAACCGCTGTCCTGATGGTGCGCCAGTTATATTCATTACCCATGACACTGGCAGCCAGAACGATAGCCAGGGATGCCCCGAAGTCGGATAGTATGAACATGGCAAAAGGAAGTGCTACCGGCAGTCCTAGCAGATTCGGGATGCCTTCCATGCCGGGACCCATATCGGGTAAGTTGGCGTTAGATACGGCAAGTAACAGTAAATACAGTAGAATGATAATCCCGATTAAAATATACAACAGCACTCTGGTCATGGTGCGTTTACGCAATTTAAACAATTCCGCACTAATCAGTCTAATCACCGCTGGTACCACCTGTTAATTGCAAAAATACGCTCTCCAGACTGACATTGCGACTCAACAGTTCGGATGCGAAGATATTCTGCTCTGCCAGAGCTTGATTGACACGAGAGGCGCTATCTCTCGGTGCATCCACAACGATGTATCCGTTCTCTCTTTTTACTGATTTTATCCACGGCAGGCTCTCCAGAATTGTCATTGCCTGCACGGGGTCGTTTACTTTGATTTGAAGCAGTTGTCCTCGTGTTACCAGTTCTTGAACCGTGGAATTGGCGATCATGATGCCCTGCTTGATGATTACCACTCTGTTACAGACCAGTTCAACTTCGTGGAGAAGATGACTGCATAAGAAAACGGCACGATTTTCATTCGCTAATTCAGGAATCAGGTCGCGCACTTCAAGTGTGCCGGCAGGATCGAGTCCGCTGGTAGGTTCATCCAGGATAATTAGCTCCGGGTCTCTTAGCAGGGTTGAGGCAATCCCCAAACGTTGTTTCATCCCCATTGAATAAGTGCCGTAGCGGTCTTTAGCGCGCTCGAACAAATTTACCCGTTTGAGGACTTCATCGATCTTGGCTCTGTTTATACCCCCTATAGACCTGGAGAGCACCTCCAGATTATCTCGACCGGATAGATAAGGATAGAAGGCAGGCTCTTCAATGATTGCGCCGACACGCCGCAGTAGTTCCCAACTGTGACCGTCGAGTTTTTTACCGAAAAGTTCGATGCTTCCTGCCGTAGGCGCCACCAAACCCAGTATCATTCCGACGGTGGTGCTCTTACCAGCGCCATTTGGTCCCAGAAAACCGAATACCTCGCCGCGGCGTAACTCGAGATTAAGATTATTCACTGCTACCAGGGAGCCGAAACGTTTGGTCAGACCCTTGGTGCGCAGGATTATTTCATTGCCATTCTTCACTGATGATTGGGATTCAAGAGTTGTTTGATTAGTCATGCCTGAAATTATTTCACCTGTTAATTTAATATTATACTGGGCAGATTGGGGCGTCAACCGTTCTTTGGTACTACTGGCATTAGTCGGTCTAGTTTTGCACTACGGCAACGAATGCCTCTCAGTCGAGTAAAAAGACGGCGGATTTCACATTTTGGGGAGGAATAAGTAATAGAATTTGTTTAGGATTTATGATTTTGTGCTTAGGATTTCGTATTTCTGGTTGTGTGTTTCCCTCTTTTCGAGCGGGCGTGGTACCCCAGGGGCGACTCGAACGCCCGACACGCGGTTTAGGAAACCGCTGCTCTATCCACCTGAGCTACTGGGGCAACAGCAACAAAGTTGCTGACAACAAAAGGATACTAACCCGCAGTTAATAATAACCTCTAGCCACTCTCCGTTTCAAGTCTGTTTACGGGTACCGTTCTTGGGACAGTCTATGAACATTTATCCGAGAGGAAGGGACTGATACCGGTCTCGGCAATAACTATTCGCCAGCAAGGAGTTAAGGTGAAGAATGAACTCCCCTCATTTCAGGTACCCGTCGGTTAGCAATCGCCAATTGCTTACTTCTCCCTGAAAATGAGGACTCCATTACCACAGATTATTATGAGTTCTCCACTCTCAATCTCGTAGCTCTCGGCAGATTTCAGGATATTTAAAAATCCCTTTTCCTGGTCTAGAAGGAGTTGAGGACCATCCATCAAAGTCATATCCAGTTTCTGAATAGAGAGCTTATTTTCTTTCGTTTCATAACTGCCCCCGTATAGGTTCACACCGCCAGAACCCGAAAATTGACCCTGAGTTCCATCGAATACTATTGTAATTACATATTTTTTCAATCCAAAATAAGTGCTTGTAAGCACCGTTTTCAGGTTTCCCGGTGTGCCATACTATTGTAGCTCCCAAGTCGTATTTTCTAGTGTCAGTATAGGCTTCGTAGTTGTGTCCAATGCCAAGCCACAAGCAGCCAAGAATAAAACGGCAACCAGCAAGGTATTTACTATCAACCACACTACTTTTGTTCTCATTTTAAGCTTCCCCAAAAATTAACTACCATAGAATTAATCAATTATATCATGATTCACTGTTTATCCGGCATGGGGGGGACTCGGTTCTTCCCCTCTTGGCTTTTATCGTTCCCTGCTCTAACCTCCCTTTCAAGTCTGTTCACACGTGCCGTTCTTGTGACAGTCTCATCATCGTGTTATACTTTGCCTAATACTTAACGATTTTCTGGAGGATATCATGATTGTCTTAACCGCTATTGCTACCGCTGCCGAAGGTAAGGCCGACGCCATCATCTCCGAGATAAAAAAGCTAGCCCCGATCGTGCTCAAAGATCCGGGCTGCATCGCCTACACCGCTCACCAGTCCGTTGATAATCCCAACAAGATCATGTTTTACGAATGCTACGAGAATCAAGACGCATTGAAATACCACGGTCAAACCGCCCATTTCAAGGCTTTCGGTCTGGCTACCAAGGGTATGTGGGCCGCCCGCACCGAAATGGCTTTCTGGACCAAAGTCTAGTTCTTATTTATAGATAAACCGGGAGGTAGAGATGGAAAACGTACCGGAAAATCTGCCGGAAAACCAACCCCTGAAACCTGAAATAGTTGCCCAACCGGTGGACCAGAAACGCTGCCCCATATGCGGATCCCTTAACACACCGGATGCTAAATTCTGTTTCAAGTGCGGCCAGAGATTGGCAGTTGCCGATGCACCGGTTAAAAAGACCTGCGCGGGGTGCGGCACTCTTAACGACGCCACCTCTCAGTATTGCCTGAAGTGCGGTTTGAAACTCCCGGATATTGCCGTCAGCGGCGCACCCCTGAAATACGGTGGATTCTGGATCAGGCTTGCAGCTATAATCATCGATTCACTTATCCTGAATACCTTTACCAGCATCGTAAGCATCCCATTATATATTCCTGTTCTGAGAAAAATGACCGATTGGCTTAATTCGGTATCTTACAGTCAAAGCACAGATCCCTTTGCCTTTTTCAATGAAATGATAAACTCCGATTGGTACCTGCAGTTGCTCGGATATTCCTTAATAGTAAGTGCCATAAGCACTGTGATTTACTGTGCTTATTATACTATCGGCGTCGGCAAGTGGGGTACTACTATCGGTAAAACTGCTTGCGGACTCAAAGTTGTGCGCACGGACGGCTCGAAAGTATCCTACTGGCGGGCTTTTGCCAGATACTGGGCACGTATTATCAACAACATCACTTTCGGATTAACTTATCTGGTGATTGCTTTTAGCGCGAAAAAACAGGGCATCCACGATATGATCTGTAACACCCTCGTCGTGAAAAAGAATTAACCGGGGTAAATCCTGATGCAGTTTTTACTGATACTGGTTTTAGGTTTAGCGCCCGGCCTCTTTCTGCTCTATATCACCTACCGCTGGGACAGATACCATCCGGAGCCTAAGGGCATGGTCATCCGCACATTTCTGTTAGGTATGGCAGTCATCATACCCGTCGCGATTGTTGAAACCCTCTTGTTCATCCCGATCATCATTCCCAATCTGGATAAATATCTCGCCGACCCCATCAATGCCCTTAACCAGTTATCTACCGGACAGATGGCGTATACCTCTTTTATCATTGCCGGTTTCACCGAAGAGCTTTTCAAATTCCTGGTAGTACGCATCACCGTTTACAAATCACCTTATTTCGACGATGCCACTGACGGACTCGTCTACGCTTCCGCTGCTGCATTGGGTTTCGCTACCCTCGAGAACCTTGGTTATATGGCACAATATCGCTGGCAGGTCATACTCACCAGAGGTCCTATATCCACCGCCGCCCATCTTTTATTCTCGATCCTATGGGGATATCCACTGGCTTTACGCAAGTTAGGAAGGAAAAATGCCGCCGTTTGGCTGTGGTTGGGTCTTATCGCGGCGATGGTCGCCCACGGTTTGTTCGATTTTGTGCTCTTTCAGGCAAGCTGGTACCAGTGGCTGGCAGTCCCTCTTTTTATCGGGATGATCATCGTGTTGAATATTTTCCTCCGGCACTCCCGTCAGATATCCAATTACAAAGATAAAGTAACCGAACTCCAGAAAATTTGCGGCCAATGCGGGGCAAAAGCGCCCTATTACGCTGAGTTTTGCTCGAATTGCGGCACCAAATTCCCCACCGACACAACATCACAAACGGCCTGCGGAAAGTGCGGCCAGAATCTACCTGCAAATGCTTTATATTGCACCGCCTGCGGTTCACGCAATGTAAAAAAACATTGGCTCAGGAAGTAGTGTACAATTTTCTTGATGACTAACTCCACACAAATTATCGATAAACTTTTTCAAGATTGGACACATGGTATGGACCCGTTGGCTGCCAGAATCAAGGTTTATCGGCTGATCCGGGACATCCCCTACGCGGTTATACCTTCTTTAATAGATTCGAAAAAATACCTCGATATCCTAAAATTAGGTCGTGGTTCCTGCACCCCTAAGCACTTCCTGCTTGCCGAGATGTTCCAAAGACTGGGTTTGCTCACGCTGTTCACCGTTTACGCATTCAAATGGGGAGAACGTGCCGAAGTCTTCGTGGATTATCCGGAAAAACTCCGTGATTTGGCCACCCGGCAACCTCTGGGACATCACCTTGCCTGCAAAGTGGAAATCGACGGTAAAATGGTCGTGGTGGATGCCACCCTGGATCTGCCTTTATCCAAGCTGGAACTTTTACCTGTGAACAAAGATTGGGACGGCTTCAGCGATACCTTATTACCGATGACTCCGGTAGGTGAAGAAATCGTATTTCATCCCATCGAAGCCCACCGCATGCAGGCTCGTGCAGACACCTCGAGCCTTGCTTTTTACGAGGAACTAAACAAAACACTGGAAAGTATCAGAAATACTTAATGGCATCACACTACGCTCGCCAGTACTTCTTCCAGCACCTTTTTCCAGCCTTTGCCCGGCTGTTCCAGATTGAATCTTAACTGGTTATTGCCCACCTTCAGCCCGAAACGGTAAACAGAAGCAAACTTCTGCGGATTAAAGCGCAGCCCTTCCAGCAACCGCAGCACGATTTCACCGTTTTCTGTGTTAATGGATTCGATGCCGGCTTTGGTAGCCATAGCTTTTATTTTGACGATGTACAGCAGGTTATTGACCTCATCCAGCGGCTGTCCGAAACGGTCGTTCAATTCCTGGATAAACGGCTGGATTTCCTTATCGCCGCCCATATCTATTAACCGTTGGTACAAACTCAACCGCGTGATAGTATCACCTACATAACTCTCTGGAATTAAAGCTGAAAGGGGTAAATCGATCGTCGGTTGGGGAATTTGCTGCAATGGAGACGGTTTCACCGGTAGATTTGCCATTTGCGCTTTCAAATTTTCAATGGCGGAAGCCAGCAACTGTGAATAAAGGTTAAACCCCACGGCGCTAATATGTCCGCTCTGCTTCATACCCAATAAATTACCCGCACCTCTGATTTCCAGGTCTTTCATAGCGATATCAAATCCTGCACCCAGTTCGGTAGCTTCATAGATAGTGCGAAGACGCTTCTCGGCGATTGGTGTCAGTCTCTTGCCTTTATCGAAGAGAAAATAGGCATAAGCCAGCGTTGCGCCGCGCCCGACACGACCTCTCAATTGGTAAAGCTGAGTTAATCCGAGGCGGTCGGCCTGGTTGATGATCAAAGTATTGACCCGGGGTATATCCAGCCCGGACTCAATGATCGTCGTGCAAACGAGGACGTTCCCTTCGCCTTTGATAAACGCTCCCGTAACCCTTTCAAGCTCACCTTCGGCCATTTGCCCATGCCCGACCATCACACTGGCTTCAGGGACAAGGTGACGTATTTTTTCTGCGACCATATCTATTGACTGCACGCGATTGTGCACAAAAAAGACCTGGCCGTCACGCTCCAACTCGCGGAGAATAGCTTCCCGTACTAACCGTTCATTGTATTCGGAGACATAGGTTTTAATCGGCAAACGGTCTTCGGGCGGCGTTTCCATCGTGGACATGTCCCTCACACCTACCAGTGACATATGCAATGTACGCGGAATCGGCGTGGCGCTTAGAGCCAGCACAGCTACTTCCTGCCGCATTTTTTTAAGATATTCTTTGTGCCCGACCCCAAATCTCTGCTCTTCATCGATAATCAGCAAACCGAGGTCCTTAAACTTGATATCTTTCTGAATAATCCGGTGGGTGCCGATGCAGATATCTACTCCACCATTAGTCAGCCCCTCGAGGACCTTTTTCTGATCCCGGGTAGACCGGAAGCGGCTCAATACCTCTACCTTTACGGGGAATGCTTTCATACGTTCGCTGAAGGTCACATAGTGCTGCTGCGCCAGCACAGTGGTCGGTACCAGCACTGCCACCTGTTTGCTATCCATCACGGCTTTGAAGGCAGCTCTCAGCGCAACCTCTGTTTTGCCGTAACCGACATCGCCGCAAACCAGGCGGTCCATCGGTTTCGACCGCTCCATGTCGGCTTTGATTTCCTGCTGTACGGTAATCTGGTCGGGGGTTTCCAGATATGGGAACGAAGCTTCGAGTTCATGCTGCCAGACGGTATCGCGGGAAAACTTAAATCCGGTGATGACCTCGCGGCTGGCATAGAGGTTCAACAAGTCGTGTGCAATTTCTTCAGTAGCTTCTTTGGCTCGTTGCTTAGTGCGCGTCCATTCCTGAGTACCGAGCCGACTTAGAGAAGGTTTTTGTTCACCGGCACCGATATAGCGGCTCACCCTGTCAATCTGATCGGTAGGGACGTATAAGCGGTCGCCGGCAGCGTATTTCAGAATCAGGTATTCTCGCTCCACCCCGTTGTTAGTGAGTTTGGTGAAGCTTATAAATTCGCCGATACCGTGCTCAATATGCACCACATAATCGCCGGGTTTGATATCGGCAAAAATTTTGTTTCGCGCGATGGGGCGCTTTTTCTGAAAACGCTGCTGCTTGGTGAACCCGAAAATTTCGGTGTCGGTAAACAGGTAGGTATTGCCGGCCAACTGCCACCCACCGTCTACCAGTCCCTGTAGCAGTGTTAATGACGCCTCTAATGGGGGTTGTTTCAAACGGGTCAGAGGCGCTGCAAAAACATCTTCCTCCGAAAGCAACTCAGAGAGACGGTTAGCCTGATGGCTGACGATCACAATCCTCTGTTTATCTGCCTGCAATTCCTTGACTTTCTCGATCAGTGCCGGCAACTGTCCGGCGTAATTGGGTAAAACATTGAATGGTAATTCGTAAACAGTTCCGGTTTCGCTGGAACCAAAGGTGACCAGATTTAAGGAATGTAATTTAAATAATTCCCGCGCCAGTTCTTCCCATTTGAAATATGGCATGGGGAAATTAACTGGCAAATTACCCTGCGATTGCAGTGTTTGGCACAATTCAGTGGCTTTCTCATCCAAATCGATGGCGGCCTGTTGCACCAGTAAAGGCTCATCGATTACTATCAACGTATCCTGCGATAAGTAGTTCAATAGATTGTCCTGATTGAATATCGGAGCGTAGAATTCCTTTTCGTTCACTTTCTGGCGGCGGAACAGCGACTCGATATCTCGTACAAACTGGTGTTTAGTTTCTTCTTTACAGTTGGAAAAGTCGAGATTATTGATAACCTGGTCGGAGGTCACGTTATTATTTATGATTAATTCCGTCGCCATACCGATCGTCAGACTATCGACCTTTTTCAGTGACCGCTGGTTAGAGGGGTCATATTGCCTGATGCTTTCCACCGTGTTGCCAAAAAACTCAATGCGCGCCGGTAGTTCGGCAGTTGGCGCGTAAATATCGATAATACCGCCGCGTTTACCCATAGTACCGGGTATCTCAACAATACTCTCGACCTGGTACCCGAGTACCTGCCACTTTTTCATCAACTCCAGCGGATCCACATTCATACCTTCATTAATATTATGAAAACTGCCCTTGATGATTTCGTGGGGAGGTTGTTTCATCATAAAAGCATGTGCGGGAACTACAACTATTTGCTGTTCGCCGTTATGTTTGATAGACAAATCCGCCAGTACCCGCAGCCTTTCCAACGACGTGAGGTTATCCGGGGTCATTCGCTCGTAAGGTAAAGCATCGGGTTCCGGGAGTAGTTTCACTTTATCGGGATGCGTCCAGATAACCAGTTGTTCGTAAAACTGGCGGGCATTTTCCCCATGTGCGGTTAACATGACAATCGGCCTATTTAAGCTTTGTGAAAGCGCCGCTAACATATAAGGCTTGGCATTCTCGATAATGCTTGCTTGGGTGGTTTGTTCGGAGAGTTTTAAGTCGTTCAATAATTGATGATAAGCCGACACTTTGTCGATTAGCCCCAGCAGATGATTTAGATTCAATATTTCCATATTTCCCCAAACAGTAAACGGACTAGCCGTAACGGACTAGCCCTTTGAATGACTATTCTAGCATAAATTCGGCACCTTCGCCGGCGTTCCCCAAAGAAAACCATCCTTCCTGTTTTGTCTCTATTACGTAAACCTGTGCTATAATGACATAAAAATAAATCAGGGTACAGAAGTGGCTAAATCCAGAATCGCTTGTAAATATCAATATAAACGTATCGTCGTTAAATTCGGGACGAGTCTATTGACGGCCGGGACCAAGCAATTGAACTCGGAACGTATGGCTGACCTTGTCGCCCAGCTTTCAAGGCTTTGTCTGAATGGCGCTGAATTGGTTGCCGTCAGTTCCGGGGCTATTGCTGCGGGACGTGAAAAACTGGGATTAACGCGCAAAGTGAAAGGCATCCCCTACAAGCAGGTACTGGCTTCGGTGGGGCAAAGCCGCCTGATGAATATTTACGAACGGTTATTCGATGTTCACGGCATCACTATCGCTCAGGCGCTGCTGACCAAAGCTGATTTACTGGATAGAGCCGGTTACCTTAACACCCGTAACACTTTACTTGCTCTACTGGAATTGGGCGTCATCAGCGTTGTCAATGAAAACGATGTCGTGGCAGTGGATGAAATCCAGGAGCATAAATTCGGAGATAACGATAACCTCTCGGCAATGGTAGCTAATCTAATCGATGCAGATTTACTTTTAATCATGACGGATATCGCCGGTTTATATACCGCCGATCCCAATCATCACCCTGATGCTAAGCTGATACCGGTAGTGAAGAAGATAGACGAGAATATCACCTCTTTGGTTACCGGTTCCACCTCCGGTCTGGGAACTGGCGGTATGGTAACGAAAATAGAGGCAGCTAAACTGGCGACCACTTCCGGTGTAACCGTGGTAATCGCAGACGGACGCCTGCCGAATGTGGTAGAACGGATCGTTAATGGGGAGGCAATCGGGACGTGGTTTTTACCGGTGAAAACAAAACTGGATAGTCGGGAGCGCTGGATGTTGAGCGGTTTAAGCACCCGTGGCAAATTAATAGTAGATGCCGGCGCCGCGACGGCTTTGAAAAAATACCAGCGCAGTCTGCTGGCTGCAGGCATCAAGGAAGTAGAAGGAAATTTCCAGCGCGGCGATCTCGTGGATATTTTTGACGCTCAAGGCAACAAACTTGGTTGCGGTATCACTAATTATAGCGCCGATGAGTTACAGTCCATTAAAGGCAAGCACTCGGATGAAATTGTGAAAAAGCTAGGTCAAGGTTCGGCGCCGGAAGTTGTTCACCGGAACAATCTGGTGGTGGTATAGCTGTTAGTGTGATTATCGGAATTGTTCCGATAATCCAGTGAATATAGTAATATAATACTACCCCTAAAATGAGGAGTTAAAATGGAAATAGAGTGGTTAATACTAGCCGATTCTGCGCAGGTGGTGGGCAACAAACTCTATTTGTTAGGCGGAGGCTGGGATGCACTAGTTGTGCAAAAAGCTTTCCCCGTAAACCAGGCGCTTTCGATCGCAGTATCGATCAAGGTACCTTGGAACGGCACCAATCAGAAACACAGTTTTGAAATCGAAATTACTGCCGAAGATACTACTACTGAAGAACAGAAGAGCCTGGCTAAAATGGGTGGTCAGTTCGAGGTCGGTAGACCGCCGGGAATCCCCCAGGGACAGGACCAGCGCATTCAAATGGCAGTAGGTGTCGTTATCGCCATTGATTCCCCGGGGATCAAAACCGTTATTGCCCACATTAATGGTGAAGAAGCTCGCAGAACACAATTCAATGTCGTGTCACACGCCACGAGGATTTAAAATCTGTATTTCGTGTTAACATCGGACTTGTTACGGTAATCCGGACAAGCTATGATTATAGTCTATCGATATTTGAGGTCAAAACTATGAAAAATACCATAGACGAATTGAAAGCCAAAGGCAAGGCAGCCAAAGAAGCCAGCCACAAACTAGCTTATATTTCCACGGAAATAAAAAATAAAGCCCTGGAGAATATTGCGGCTGATTTACGAGCGAAATCTAAAGAAATCCTGGCCGCCAATAAACTCGACCTCAAATCTGCCTCGGCAAACGGTATCAATGAAACTATGCAAGACAGGTTATTGTTAACCGAAGCCCGTTTAGAAGCCATGGCAAAAGATGTCCTTTCTATTGCCCGGTTACCTGACCCGGTAGGTGAAATGTTCGATACCCGCACCATGCCCAATGGCTTACTTATTGGTAAAAAAAGGGTACCGCTAGGAGTTATCGGTGCCATGTACGAAAGCCGCCCGAATGTCACCATCGATATTTCGGCGCTCTGTATCAAATCCGGTAACGCCGTCATTCTACGCGGTGGCAAAGAGGCATTCCACTCTAATCTGGCACTCGCTAAACTGGTGCAATCCGCGATCGAAAAAGCGAGCATGTCCGTTGGTTCCGTGCAATTCGTGGATAACACCGATCGGTCCCTGGTTGGTGAAATGTTGAAAATGAGTGAATATATTGACCTGATGATCCCACGTGGTGGTGAAAGCTTCGTGAAATTCGTGGCTCAAAATGCCGCCATGGGAGTGGTTGCCGGGGGTATCGGTGTCTGTCATACATATGTCGATGCCACAGCGGATATTACCAAAGCCGTGCCGATTGTCTATAACGCCAAGGTACAAAAGCCATCCGTCTGTAATGCGCTGGATACGATTCTGGTACACAAAGCTATCGCGCAGCAATTCTTACCTTTAGCTGCCAGAGAACTGACAAAAGCTAAAGTAGAATTACACTGCGACACTCGGTCTATGGTAATTTTAAAAAATCAAAAAGGCTTAATACTCAAAGCGGCTGTCAAAGCAGACTGGGGTAAGGAATTCCTGGCACTGGTCGCGGCGGTTAAAGTAGTAGATTCACTCGACGAAGCATTGGATCATATCGAGATTTATGGATCAGGCCACTCCGAAGCCATCGTCACCGAGGATTACACCGCCGGCATGCGCTTCCTTAATGAAGTTGATGCAGCTTGTGTTTACGTCAACGCAAGTACCCGTTTCACCGATGGTGCTCAGTTCGGTTTAGGGGCAGAAGTTGGCATCAGCACCCAGAAAATGCATGCTCGCGGTCCGATGGGTTTAAAGGAATTAACCACTTACAAATGGCTGGTATTTGGTAACGGTCAGATAAGGCCGTAGGTTTGCCGGTCCTGTTCCAGATGAATATAATGGTGAATACAATATTGTTAGGAACTTTTTAGAGGAGTATCATTACCTTCGCCGGCATTGAGGTTGCCTAATTTTAAAATCTCCGGTACCAGTATTGCCATCAAAACCGCTACCAGCACACAAGAAGTACCCATAATTGTAATTGCCCACGGGGCGCTGTTCAACCACTGAGCCAGAGCACCCGCGATCAGACTCCCAATAGGCATTAAACCGCGGTTCAGAAAATAAACTCCCAGTACCCTGCCTCGCATTTCCTTTGGCGCCAATGTCTGGATAATGGTCTGATCTTGTGTCGTGTAAGCACTGCTCGAAAGCCCGGCACAGAAGGTGAAGATCATCGCAATTTGCCAGATCGGGGAACGCGAGAACAATATCAGGCTTACGCCGAAAAAAGTGGCTCCGGCGACCAGTAATTTACCATTACCCTGCCGATGTCCCATCGAAGCGATAGACAACGTGCCGATCACGGCGCCAACTCCAACTGCCCCAACCAGCCATCCCTGGATATTCGCGTTACCATGAAAAACCGTCGTGGCGAACGCCGGCATCATGCTGGTATAGGGCATACCGAGTAATATTGGGGCAAGACCTAAAATCATCAAGGCCAGGATAAGACGGTTCTTCACGATATAAGCCAATCCGTCCTTCGTGCTGCTCAAGAAAGATTGTCCGGTTGTTAGTTTTTCAGTGGAAATCTTGGTGATCTTGGGTACAACAATTTGTACCGTCCAGATAGTGGCAAAGGCATATATCGCCGCCTGGGCGTAATACGAACCGGAGGTGCCGACCAATGTGATCAACAAGCCTGCTACTGCGGGTCCAATGCTACGGCTTACATTGAAAGCGGCGGAATTCAACGCAATGGCGTTCATTAAATGCTTACCGCCAACCAGGTCGTTGATGAGTACCTGGCGCGCCGGTTGTTGGAAAGCTTGTACGGTGCCTGCCAGAAAAGCCGTGACATAAATGTGCCAGACCTCGATATGCCCGGTAACAACCAATGTTGCTAGAATCAAATTCAAGATCGCATTCACGGTCTGGGCAATGATGAGTTGGGCTTTACGCCCGTAGCGGTCGGCAACGGTACCCGCCACCACTCCGAAAAGCAACAGTGGTATACCCCGACATGCGCTAACTAGACCGAGTTGCAGATAGGAACCGGTAATTTCGTAGATGAGCCAACTACGCGTTGTTTGGTCCATCCACTGTCCCATCGAAGTCGCGAGTTGCCCCATCCACAGAAGCCGATAATCGCGCAGCGACAAAGATTCGAAGGTATTTAGATTTTTAATATTATCGAAAATCTTTTTGGGATTAGTCTCGATACTTTTTAACTTATCGATGATTTTATTAGGTGTCATTTCTAGATACATACCCGGATGGGTGTTAGGAGGTTATGTTTGCAAACGAAGACAGGCGTGTTTACACACACCGAACTGAATCATTTTATATTCCGGGTTAACGCTTTCTAGCCGCTTCTATGGTTGCTTGTTGTAAGACAAACAATTCTTTGATGCCTTTTTCTGCCAGCGAAAGCAGAAAATCGACGGATTCTTTGTTATATGGTTTCTTTTCGGCGGTTCCCTGGATTTCGACGAAATCACCCTGGCTGGTCATGACCACATTCATATCGGCTTCAGCATTGGAGTCTTCATCATAACAGAGGTCCAACAAACGATGTCCATAGACCACACCCACGCTAACCGCGGCAACTTGATACCTTAACGGGATGGAGTGTAAGACTCCCATATTGGCCAACTTTTCCATGGCCAGGTAAAGAGCAACATAAGATCCGGTAATAGCGGCGGTGCGGGTACCCCCATCAGCCTGCAGAACGTCACAATCGATGATGAAAGTCCTTTCCCCCAGGGAAGACATATCCGTTACCATTCTTAAACAACGCCCGATCAAACGCTGAATTTCCTGGCTCCTGCCGGAAACACCTCCGCGACCTGAATCCCGTTCAGTTCGGGTGAGTGTCGCACGCGGAAGCATGGAATACTCGGCGGTCACCCAGCCGGTACCCTGATTGCGCAAAAACGGCGGTACTCGTTCCTCGATGCTCACGGAGCAGGATACACGCGTTTTCCCGACTTCAATTAAAGCGGAACCTTCGGCGTAGCTCTGGAATCCAGTGGTGATTTTAACGGGTCTTAACTGGTCATAGGAGCGACCATCAGCTCTTTTCAAAATTTGGCAACCTTTCTTATTTTCGTTGTGGTTTGTTGCCAAAGTATAACATTGATTTATCAGTAAAACAATATCGATAGAAAAAATCAAAATTGTAGTTAACCGTTTGTGCAAGATCTTGAATAACAGAATCAATAATCCATATTGTAAAGATTATTATAACTTAATAGCGATTTGAATTTGTCCGGGATTTCGATATTAGTGTTTGGAATTTATCCGTTAGTATTTACCCAATTCTCTCAACCGGTCATCACTAATACCAAAGTGATGGGCAATTTCGTGTTTTACGACTCTCTCCACCATAGCGACAATTTCAGCATCGGTACGGCATTGCGCTACAATAGGCTGCTGGAAGATAGTGATTTTATCAGGTAATGTCATGGTGTACCCGCTGGTCCTTTTTGTTTGAGGAATACCTTCATAGAGACCTAATAGGGTATGGTTCGGCGCTATTTTCTGGCGGCGTAACTGGGTCGAGCTAGGATAATCCGCCACCAAAATCTCGATATTTTCCAGTCTTTCTAAAAATTCTTCCGGCAAGACTTTAATTGCCCGGTCGACTAGTTCAGCAAATTGTTCCATTTCCATATTACTATCATTATAAACGAGAACGGTGCTTGACGCTATCAGGGCCAGATTGTTAATATCAGGATGCTAATGTTCGGGATTTGGAGAGAGAAATGAAATTCGTTGATAAATTGAACGCTGCCGCCACAAAAAATAAAAGTCTGGTCTGTGTAGGTTTGGATACGAGTCCTGAACTCATCCCTGAAGGGATGAGCGTATTGGATTTCAATAAAGCTATTATCGATGCCACAGCAGACCTGGTATGCGTTTACAAACCTAATATCGCCTTTTACGAAGCCCAAGGAGAGGCAGGCTGGAATATCCTTCATCAGACCATACTACATATCCCTAAAAATATCCCGGTAATCGTAGATGCAAAGCGCGGCGATATCGGTAATACCGCCGATGCTTATGCAAAAGCGCTCTTTGTACAATTGGGTTGCGATGCAGTGACGGCCAGTCCGTACCTCGGCCAGGACTCTCTCGAACCGTTTTTAAAGGATCAGGATAAGGGCGTAATCATCCTCTGCCGAACCTCTAATAAAGGCGCTGCCGATATCCAATCTCTACCCTGTCAATTCGAAGGGAAAACACTACCACTTTACGAGGTCGTAGCAATCAAGGCCAGCCGGTGGAATACTAATGGGAATGTGGCTTTGGTTATCGGGGCGACTTATCCTGAGGAACTAAAAACCATCCGTCAGACACATCCGGATTTACCGATTTTAATACCCGGAGTCGGGGCGCAAGGGGGAGATTTGGCTCTGGCAGTAAAATACGGTATAGATCGCCACCAACGTGGTATCATGATCAACTCGTCACGGCAAATTATCTATGCTTCAAAAGGGCCTGATTTTGCAGCGGCTGCGCGAAAAGCCACCCTTACATTGCGGGATGCCATCAACCAGGAAATAGCCAGGTTATAGACGAATATGGTTCTGGAAATAAAACTCGGTGACGTGATCAGGTTAAAGAAAACTCACCCCTGTGGTACTGATGAGTGGCAGGTAGTACGATTGGGCGCAGATATCGGCATCAAATGCCTTAAATGCCAACGACGGGTGCTTATTCCTAGACCGGAACTGGAACGCCGGATTAAAGAATTCATCTCTCGAGGAAGTTGATTGCTGCTAGGACTTGCTCACCGTGAACTTCAAGCGATAATCATCTTTTGAAATTGTTTCTTCCGCTTTTGGGTAAGGGGTCACATCGGCAATTAGCTTGTAACCTTTATAAATCTGTTCCGCGTTCCCTGAGACAATTAAATTATATGTTTCTGTGCTGCCGTTAAGGGTAATTTCCAGCACGCAAGTTACATCGCCTGCCCGAATACACTGCACACCCAGGGGACAACGACTTTCGTTAGTTACATCGGTTAATTTTATCGATAGATTTTCCGAAGATATTTTGGCAGTTTGTCCAATTGCCAGGTTAACTTCTTTATCTAGCGATGTATTAATGGTGCTTTTAGAACAACCGGAAAGTACCAGTAAACAAATCGACAGTGTAGTTATAATTAACGCTATGTTTTTCATGAGTCTAACTCCTTTCGTCGATATTTATTCCAAGAATAAAACAGAATTAACCACTAATCAAGCAGTGACATAACATGAGCATGAGTGTAAGACATAAAATTTTTATAAAAATTTCGTTTGCCTGCTACATTTGGCTAAAAGACTGTGTGTAATTGACTTCATTTTGTAACTAAACTAATATTGAGATGTTGCAAAAAGCTGCTGAAACAGGAGGACGAAAAATTGTTAATGACGGATAGATTGCCTGTTTTCCCTTTGGCTACAAAGGTCAACCAGCAGGGGCACCTTATGATCGGCGGTTGTGATGTTGTAGGACTTACTGCTAAATACGGCACCCCGCTTTATATTTACGACGAAAACACCCTCCGGAGAAAATGCCAGGAGTTCAATACTGAGTTTGGAAAACGTTACCCAAATGTGAAAGTAATTTATGCCAGCAAGGCTTATATCAATGCCGCCATTTTGAATATCATTAACGAAGAGGGCTTGGGACTGGATGTTGTTTCCGGCGGTGAACTGGGTATAGCTCGCAGCGCTAGATTCCCGATGAAAAATGTGTTTTTCCATGGCAATAACAAGTCTCCTGAAGAACTGCTATTGGGTTTAAAATACAAGGTCGGCAGAATCGTAGTCGATAATTTCCAGGAGCTAGAAATGTTGGGCAAAATGACGCTGGAAAAGGGTGTGACACAAGATATCCTGCTCAGAATCACACCGGGCGTCGACCCCCACACGCATACTTACACCTCTACAGGGACAATCGATAGCAAATTCGGTTTCCCTTTACCGTTGAAGGAAGAAGCAGTTATAAGGGCAATGCAAATCAAGAGTTTAAACCTGGTTGGTCTGCATTTCCATATCGGATCCCGCATTACCGAGACTGCACCGTACATAGAATCGGTAAAATTCATTTTGAAATTTGCCGCCGAAATGCGCGCCAGGCATCGATTTGAATTAAAGGAGCTTAACACTGGGGGTGGTTATGATGTCAGGTATACACTCGATGAAAATCCTCCGCCATTTGGCGAATTCGCCGAAAAGATCACTTCCACGATTAAAAAAGAATGCAGCAAATGGCACCTGGAATTACCTAGACTGATCGTCGAACCGGGGCGTGAAATTGTCGCCCAATCAGGAGTAGCACTATACACCGTAGGGGTAGTGAAGGAAATTCCCGGGGTGAGAACTTATGTGGCTGTAGATGGCGGTATGGGAGATAACATCCGGCCCGCGCTTTATAATGCCCGATTGGAAGGGATTGTCGCTAATAGAATGAAAGCCAGGTTAACAGGAAAAGTGACGATTTGTGGCAAGTTTTGTGAATCCGGTGATATATTAATCCGTGACATCGAGTTACCGGATATGAAAGCCGGCGATATTTTGGGTATAAATGGGGCAGGAGCTTACAACATTACCGAATCAATGAACTACAATGCCTTCTTCAGGCCTCCGGTTGTTCTGGTGAATGACGGCAAGGCTAGATTGATACGTCGTCGTGAGACCTTGGAAGATATCACCCGGTGCGACGTAGCTGAATGAATTCTAAGCATGTGGAATATTGGCTTTCGATCACAGCTTGCCGTGGAATGATACCGTTGCAGTAATTATATAGATTTTTGGTATAAACGAAATGTGGAACGTAGTAGGGCATAAATCAGCGGTAACTTTATTCCAGCGTAGTCTGGAAAAAGGTACAGTTTCGCATGCCTATTTACTGGTAGGGCCGGCACACGTAGGTAAAATGACGCTGGCATTAAGCTTGGCACAAGCTCTTAATTGTGAAAACGAACCGCCACCTTGCGGCGAGTGCCTATCGTGTCAAAAAATAGCTGCCGGGAAACACTCCGATATCCAGATAATTGAACTGGAACAAATAACTGAAAATGAATCGGCTGGCAAGACAAAAATCAGTGTGGAACAGATTGAGCGGATCCTCCACTCGGTCAACCTGCCTCCTTTCGAAGGCAAACATAAGGTCTTTATTATCAATGGCTTTGAAAACCTTTCTATCGCAGCTGCGAACCGGCTGTTAAAAACCTTGGAAGAACCAGTCAGTCAGGTCGTTTTCATATTACTCACCGTTAAAGAAAATATGGTACCCCAAACCATCGCATCCCGCTGCCAACGCATTGAACTTTCTCCATTGCCGTATAATGAAATTGAGGATACCCTAATATCCCGCTTCCAAGTCGACCCGCTAAAAGCCAAGTTACTGGCAAGGTTATCTAACGGTTGTCTAGGTTGGGCGGTAAACATGGTGGAGAATGAAGAACTCTTGCAACAACGTAATGACAGGCTGAACGAGTGGCTGGACTTATTAAATGCCGATCTAGACTGGCGTTTTATCTTTGCGGCTAAAGCTGTGGAAAGGTTCAGCCAGAACCGCGATATTTTACAGCAGAAACTGGATTTGTGGCTTCTCTGGTGGCGCGATGTTCTACTGGTAAAAACAGGTAACAACGAGGAAGTAACAAATATCGACCGTGAGGATAAATTGCTACAGATTTCCAGGGATTATACTATCGATCAAATACGAAGTTATATTAACAGGATCAAAAGTGCCTCCGGACAGCTGCGAATGAATGCTAACCCCCAATTGGTTATGGAAGTTTTGATGCTTAATTTCCCGGAAAGTGGTAAAGTAAATAGTCCCGTGAGATAACGGGAGGTGATGATGATGGAAGATGTGATACCGACCAATCAATATAATGAAAATATACCTGAATCACAACCCATTCCGGTAACCCCGCCCGGGGAGATAAAAATAGTTGGCGTGCGTTTTAAACGCGCGGGCCGCATCTACTATTTTGACCCCAAGGACATGGAATTAAAACTGGAAGATTGGGTAGTGGTAGAAACGACTCGTGGTATGGAAATCGGGCGGGTTGCCATTGCACCGGAACAAGTACTCATGAGCGAAGTAGAACTCCCTTTAAAACCTGTGTTACGGCGTGCGGAACCGAACGAAGCCAAACACACACAGGAAACGCAGCTAAAAGAACATGAAGCATTGGTGGAATGCGGCAAAATGATCAGCCGCCTCAATTTACCGATGAAATTACTCGCCGCGGAATACAGTATGGATGGGAACCACATCACCTTCTTTTTCAGTGCCGCCGAACGCGTCGACTTCCGAGAACTGGTTAGAGAGCTCGCCGGACGTTTTAAAGTTAGAGTGGAATTACGTCAGGTAGGCGCTCGTGATGAGGCTAAAATCGTGGGCGGTTACGGGAGATGCGGGCGTCAGTTATGCTGTTGTTCGTTTCTTAGCGACTTCGTGCCAATATCAATAAAAATGGCTAAAGAACAGGGGTTACCACTTAACCCGATGAAAATTTCAGGTGTTTGCGGACGATTATTGTGCTGCCTGGCATACGAACACGATACCTATCACGAAATGCGAGGAATAATGCCGCGGGAAGGCCAAGCTGTCATTACCCCGATGGGCAAAGCTAGAGTAGTAGGCGGTAACCCCCTCAAAGGTACCGCAGTTGTTGAACTAGAAACCCAGGTAACTGTGGAATTACCGCTTAGCGATCTGAAAATTGATGCTAACGCACCGCCGGAAAAAAATATCGAAAACCGCAACGATAATGGATCGGAAGCACTGGAAAAGAAAGAAAACACCAACCAGTAACAGCTAGTGCGGGAAATACCTTTCCCACTCCCTCCGCGTCTGGATATAATGCGTAGGGATATAGGCATATCGACTGGGTTGCGGCGGCGCAGGAATTGTTCTCAATTTCATATGCGCTTCTTCCGGAGTGCGCCCGGCTTTATGACGGTTACAGGCAACACACGCACTGACTACATTCTCCCAGGTATGGGGACCGTTTCGGGAACGCGGAATGACATGATCAAGTGTCAGCTGATGGGTCTTTTTACCGCAATATTGGCACATGTGCCCGTCACGGTTAAAAACTTCCGTGCGGGTTAGTTTTCTCTGAACCCGGAATGGTCGTTTGATGATATAAGGTAAACGGATAACCGAAGGGATGGGGAAGGTTTTATCCGCTGTGTGAATCACGCCGACACCATCCTCCAGCATCTCAGCTTTACTCTGGAAAATCAAAGTAATTGCTCGTTTTGCTTGGCAGATGTTCAAGGGTTCGTAATTCTGATTTAGTACTAGAACCTGGTGATTGATCATCTTGAACCTTTCGTTGCCATTATTGTACCCCAGCCAATAATAGAATTCAAAAATTATAGACTTTTTTACCGATTGAGCATATACTTTAGGTAATAGAGGCAACCTTCTATGACAGATTCTTCATCTGCCACCGACCGATCCCAAAGGAGTAAATTTTGAGAACACTGCTGGTATACCCAGAATATCCCGATACTTTTTGGAGCTTCAAGCACGCTTTAAAGATGATACAAAAAAAATCCGCTTTACCGCCACTAGGCCTATTAACCGTGGCTGCCATGCTCCCCAAAGAATGGGACAAAAAAGTGGTAGATATGAGCGTCTCCCCTCTAAAGAATAAAGACATTATACATTCAGATTATGTGCTAATCAGCGCGATGGTGGTTCAACGTGATTCTGCCCGGGAGACGATCAACCGCGCCCATGCGCTCGGGAAAAAAGTAATCGCCGGCGGTCCGCTATTCACCACAGAAAGAGAAGAATTCGATGATGTCGATTACCTTATTCTCGATGAGGCAGAAGTTACCTTACCGCTGTTTTTAAAAGACCTGCAAAACGGAACACCCAAACATGTTTATACTTCCACCGAGCGTCCGGAAATTACCGAAACCCCGATACCCGATTGGTCGCTAATCAACATGAACAAATATTCCTCAATGAATATACAATACTCACGCGGCTGTCCCTTCGATTGCGATTTTTGCGATATTATCATTCTCAACGGACATAAACCTCGTACCAAATCTTCTGATCAATTTATACGGGAACTGGATGCTATTTACGATCAGGGTTGGCGCGGGGCGGTGTTTATTGTCGATGACAATTTTATCGGAAATAAAAATAAACTTAAAAAAGAAATCCTACCCGCTATCATCGAATGGCGTAAATCAAAACGGCACGCGCCGTCTTTATTCACCGAGGCTTCTATCAATCTGGCTGACGATGATGAATTGATGCGCATGATGACCAAAGCCGGCTTTGACCGGGTCTTCATCGGCATCGAAACTCCTAATGAAGAAAGTCTGGCAGAATGCAACAAGACCCAGAATGAAAACCGTGATCTGATAGGCGCGGTCAAGAAAATCCAGAATTTCGGGATGGAAGTACAGGGTGGGTTTATTGTAGGGTTCGATAATGACCCGGCTTCTATTTTCAAACGTCAGATTGAATTTATCCAGAAAAGCGGCATTGTTACGGCAATGGTAGGGCTACTGAACGCGCCTCGCGGAACCAGGCTTTACGAACGTATGAAAAAAGAAAACCGTTTGGTGCAAAATTTCACCGGAGATAATACGGATTGCAGTCTGAATTTTGTACCTAAAATGAAAACCGAATCTTTGATCGACGGTTATAAACATGTCTTGGGAAGTATTTATGCCCCCAAGGCATACTATGAACGAATCACTACCTTCTTGAAGGAATTTCGCCCCCAATATACCCCCGGGTCCTTCCAGATAAAATATTACCACCTTGTGGGACTTGTAAAATCATTGTGGATATTAGGTGTTCTGGACAAAGGCCGCCGACATTTCTGGAAATTCATGCTTACCGTGTTGGTCAAACGTCCGAAATCTTTACCCCTCTCGTTGATACTATCGGCTTATGGTTTCCATTTCCGGAAGGTATACGCAAAAATTGCTAAATCCAATATCGAGTTGAAACCCAAAGACATCCGCGGTATTGAAACGGTATAGTATAATGTAGTCAATCTTTTCACGGATCTTGGCCAGGAGATATAAACGTGAAATTAAATTTTATGCCTCAAGAAGGAAAATTCTTCACTCTATTTCAGGAAAGCGCCCACAATGCCGTGGAAGTGGCGATCAAGTTGAAAGAATTGATGTACAACTGGACTAATGTGGAAGACAAGGTCGCGGCTATTGCGGAGCTGGAAAAGAAAGGCGATAATGTAACCCACCAGATCGCTCATGAACTGCACCGGACCTTTGTTACTCCTTTCGACCGAGAAGATATCGGGTTGTTATCTCACACCCTGGACGATGTTACCGATTTCATCCATTCCGCCACTGACGCGATGTTGCTTTATCGGGTCAGCGAACCGACGCAACGAGCCAAAGAACTGGCAGGTGTGATTGTAGAAATTACTGCCGAGGTAGAAAAGGCGGTCGGGGAACTGGGCAAGAAAATGGACCAACAACAGATGCTTAAGTATTGCGTGGAAATAAACCGATTGGAAAATGTGGCTGACCGTATCTATCGGTCTGCACTCGCCGAACTATTTGCCAATTCTACAGATGTCGTATATATTATCAAATGGCGTGAAATTTACGAGCATATGGAAACGGCTACCGATCGGTGTGAAGATGTCGCCAACGTACTCGAGGGTGTGGCAATCAAATATGCCTGAACTTTCCGGTTTCTAGCTTCTATCGGCCGGTAAAACATAACTGAGAAAGCGGTGAAATGAGTTCGACGGTTTCATTCGAATCGATTTTTTTTACTCCATCCTTTGACAGGATACAACCGGGATTAAAGAATAGTTCCAAATTTAATATGACTAAAGAGCGCACGTTTTACGGTGCGCTTTTCTTTACCCCTTTCGGCAACAGGCCTTGACCATCGTTGTTCCCGGAGATACGAAAGATGACGGTAGGAATAATTTTAGTTGTCGTCGCGATCGGTATCGCGCTGGCATTCGATTTTACTAACGGAATGCACGATGCTGCCAACTCCGTCTCCACCATCGTTTCCACCGGCGTATTATCACCCAAACTGGCTGTCATCTGGGCAGCATTTTTTAATTTCATCGCGTTTTTGATTTTCGGAACCACGGTCGCCCATACGATCGGCAACGGGATGATCGATATCACGACCGTAACGCCATACGTTATTCTGGCAGGTCTAATCGGCGCTATTAGCTGGAACCTCATTACCTGGTATTTCGGCATCCCCAGCAGTTCTTCTCACGCCATTATCGGCGGTTATGCAGGCGCCGCGATCGCCCACGGTGGTTTTGGAGCTATCATTGCCAAAGGTTGGTATCTGACCGTTCTCTTTATCGTCCTGGCTCCTCTGATCGGACTCGTCGTCGGTTATTTTTTAAAAATTTTAACTTCCTGGCTACTTTTCAGACGCGACCTGATGCATGTTAACAAAGCAGCCCGGGTGCTCCAACTTTTTTCCGCGGCTACTTTCAGCCTGGGGCATGGAGGTAACGATGCCCAAAAAACAATGGGTATCATTACAGGTTTATTGTTTGCCGGTGGCGTCGGCGGACGTGTTGCCGGGGGTACTTTTGATATACCGTTATGGGTAGTCCTCAGCGCTCATGGGGCAATTGCCGCCGGCACCCTCACCGGGGGCTGGCGTATTATCAAGACGATGGGGCAAAAAATTACGAAACTCAGGCCGATCGATGGGTTTTGCGCGGAGACAGCCGCAGCCTCCAGCATATTTTTGTCTACGCACCTCGGCGTCCCTGTGAGCACAACACACGTTATTACCGGAGCCATCGCCGGGGTTGGTTCGGTCAACCGTTTATCAGCGGTCCGCTGGACGGTCACTATCGATATAGTTTGGGCATGGCTCCTCACTATCCCATCATCTGCCCTTATTGCCGGTTTTGTTTATACGGTAGTAAAATTGGTTTTCCGTGTAAGCTAGTTTTTTCATAAAACACCACGAAAATACCCGTTCACCCTCTTGTTTTACTTAGTAATTGAGCATATAATAATATATTAACCTGATTAATTAAGGAGGACTTTCATGGGTTCAGCGATTGAATATCAAAAACAGATGACTGAGATTGTCTATATTAACCTGCCCGGACCTGGTGAACCCGCACCTGGTATGAGCGGCGGTGAATTACTGCACGGCTTCCTGGCGGAACTGTACCTCGGCGCCAAACCGGAAGTGAAAGAATATATCAACGATTTATGTATGAAGTGGAACGTCCACTATCGTAAAACCGGTTAATTGATTCAGATAAGGCACACTAATTTGTCTTATCGCCTGGCAAACGTAATAAAAGGTCAATCAGTTTTCGCATGAAGTTAAAGGAACGAGCATTTAAGTGCTTGCGAATTTAATTTACAATTGTGATCCTGATCGACCTTTTTATTCTGCAAATGATTCCTTTTGTTACCTCCTTTAATGTGCTAATATTTAGGGAGTAAATTCTATCGATCGGGAAATAAAATGACGCAAAATACAAAATCACCGGTTGAAAAACGCCTAAACATAAAAACCATCCAGCAGGGCGACCTGACATGGGTTGATATTTCAGACCCTTCGGAAGAAGCTAAGAAGTTCCTAACGGAAAATTATAAGTTTCATCCTATGGATATCGAGGACTGTTTTAGCCGCCGGCAACTTTCTAAAGTAGATGAATACGAGAATTACCTTTTTATAGTTTTTCACTTCCCGGTATACGATAAAGTTACTAAGTTATCTACCGTCCAGCAATGGGTAGCCTTTGTCAGCGATAAATCCCTGGTAACTTTACACCCCAGTTCTCTAAAAGCCATGGAGGATTCACGCCAGGAATTCGAATTTGATGAGGATTCGAGAAAAGAATATTTCAGTCATGGATCGGGTTATTTATTATATGCGCTAGTCGACCGAACGGTGGACTTCTACTTTCCGGTATTGGATAAGATCTTAAGTTTATTAGACGGTATTGAAGATAGTGTTTTCGATGAAGGAATCGAAGCGGCCAAAGAAATCAGCGTACTACGTAGAGATATCGTAGTGCAAAGGCGGGTGATGTTCCCAACCCGGGCGCTACTAATCGAACTGGAAAACAAATTAAAAAGATTTGCGAACACCAACTTATCCGTTTATTATGGCGATCTGGTAGACCATATGAGCAAAATTTGTGAAACATTGGACGAATGTAAGGATACTATTGAAGTGTTTAAAGATGCCGATTATACTCTGAGCGGTTATCGCGCTAACCGGATGATACGAATTCTGGCTGTAACACTTGCCATGGTATTACCTTTTATTATTGTTACCGGTTTATATAGCATGAATATCAAACTACCTGGTAACCTGCAAAACAATGTCGGGACATTCTATATATTGCTGTCTATCATGCTAGCGGCAACAGGTGGCGTACTCTATTTCTTCCACAAGAAACGCCTGATTTAAAACGAAATCATTCTCTATATTTGTCTTCCCGAGTGCCATGATGTACTAAGGCTGGTATTTATGTGGAAGCGAGTCCGTTGAAGCCGGCACGCCGACGATAGAACCAGATTTTCATTAATTCTACCAGGCTCAAATACACCACGATAAACCCTCCCAGCAAGACGATAAACGATACCGGCAGTGATACGAAACCGAAGAACCTGCCGACAAACGTAAACGGAATAATAATAGCGATCGCAAGCACGGCCACGATGTTGTAAACCAGCACATTATTCGGTTTGCTCTTGTAGAACGGGATAGTTCTGGTCCGGATGGCGAATATCACCAGTGTCTGGGTAAATAAAGATTCAATGAACCACGCCGTCTGGAACAGAGAAGGCGAGGCATGGAAAACAAAAATCATTACTGCAAATGTAAGGAAATCGAAAATCGAACTGACAGGGCCAAAAAATATCATAAAATTCCTGATAAAACGGGTGTCCAGTTTTTGCGGGGTTAATACATATATATGGTCGACATTATCCATGGGAATCGATAACTGAGCGAACGAGTACAACAAATTATTGAGCAATATTTGTATCGGTAGCATTGGTAAGAATGACAAAAACATAGAGGCAGCGGCTGCACTGAACATGTTGCCAAAATTAGAACTTATGGCCATTAAAATGTACTTCATCGTATTTCCGAAGGTCTTTCTGCCCTCAATGACGCCGTCCCTGATCACCTTCAGATCATTGTTCATAAGGATAATTTCCGCCGTTTCTTTAGCAATATCCACGGCATTGACTACGGAAATACCGACATCGGCAACCTTCATAGAGGGTGTATCATTGATACCATCACCGATATACCCGACGGTATGACCATTGACTTTCAGAGCGTTGATAATCCGGCTCTTTTGTGCAGGTGTTACTCTGGTAAATACATCAGCTTTCTCGACAATCCTGGCAAGAGCGGTATCATCCAACGACTGCACTTCACTCCCGCGTACGATATTCATGGCTCCCGTCTCAACGGTACGTACGATACGACCCCCCTCGCCAACCTGGTCAAACCTCTTGCCGCGGCGTGAACTCATGACCTGGAAACCCAATTGTTGGCTGATTTTAGCAGCTACAATTTCATTGTCTCCTGTAAGGATCTTTAATTTCACCCCGGCTTGTCTTAATAACTCTATGGATTCACCGGCGGTTTCTTTTAGCGGATCCATAAAAGCGATGAATCCTAGAAAAACCATAGATTTTTCATCGGCTACAGAGTAGGTAAGTTTAGTTTCCACCAGATTGCGGTAGGAAACTCCTAGTACCCTGAATCCCTGGGAACTCAATTCACGGTGTTGCTTATCTATGCGGCTGCGGATTTCCTCGGTCAGGTCACGTACCTGTCCTTCGTACTCATATTGAGATATCACTCCGGAAATTTCTTCCGGGGCGCCCTTAGTAATGAGAACCTGTTTTTCCTGCTCGCTGACTACTACGGAAAGCCGCCGGCGGATGAAATCAAAGGGAATTTCATCGACCATGCGATACTGATCGGTATTGATATCTTTGTACTTTAAAATGGCATCGTCGAGCGGGCTTCTCAAACCGGTCTGATAACGGCTGTTGAGTAAAGAATACAGGAATACTTTATCGGAATCTTTGGCGTCGATATCGACATGCAGGATAACCGTGACCCTGTTCTCAGTCAAAGTCCCGGTTTTGTCAGCGCATAAAACATCCATGCTGCCAAAGTTCTGAATAGCCGAAAGACGTTTTACAATAACGCCTTTTTTAGACATATTGGTAGCACCCCGGGATAGGTTGATAGAAAGAATCATCGGCAGTAAGCCGGGCGTTAATCCTACTGTCAGTGCCACGGCAAATAAAATAGAATCGAGTATTTTACGTTCGTTAAACAAGGAGTTCATAAGAAAAACGAATATTACCAGCACGAAGGTGACCTGCATGATCAGGTAGCCAAATCTCTTCATCCCCTTGTCGAACTCGGTTTCCGGTTTTCTCTCCGCGCTCTTCTTCATGATTTCGCCGTACTGCGTTGCGCTACCGGTTTTGATTATGACAGCGGTGGCCGTGCCATTGGTTACCGAAGCACCCATAAAAAGGTAATTATTCCATTTATTGGAGTCGTTATCTGTGCCGATAACAGCCTCGGCGGTTTTTTCGACTGGGAAAGATTCCCCCGTCAAGGCTGATTGATCGACGAAGAAATCCTTGGCGGTCATTACTCTGGCGTCAGCCGGAATAATATCGCCGACGGATAGAAAAATCAGGTCGCCGGGAACCAAGAGTGAGACTTCAACTTCCTGTTTAGCATTATCGCGAATCGTAGTAGCTGTAGTCGCCACTCTTTTCTTTAGGGCTTCAGCGGCTTTTTCAGCGCGATATTCTTGAGTGAAATCAAGGATGACACTAACCAACACGATCACAAAAATAATAACCGTGTTTCTGGCATCTCCCAGGAATGCCGATAGGATGGCAGCAATTATCAATATGATGGTAATAGGACTTTTAAAATGGGAGAGAAAGTCGATGACAACGGAATGTGTGGCTTTTTGAGTAGCCTCGTTATAACCGAAATTTTCTAATCGGCTCTCTGCTTCCTCAGCCGTGAGCCCGGATGATGAAACATTTAGTTTATTAAGCACCAGCTCTACGGGTAACGCGAGCACATCATCGGTGCTAATCATTGGGATATCAGCCGAATTTTTGTTCTTTTTCCGGTTCTTCCGTTCTTTACGATTCACTTTCGGTTACTTTAGTCCATTTTTTTAGGAAGCCATCCCTGCTTCTTCACCCAAAGATAAACGCCGGCTGTCGCAATTACAGTAGAGCCGATCATCAATATCAAGTACCACCATAGGTCATGGGGTCCTATTTCAAAGACACCGTTACCCATCATGGTAGCCAGAGTATTTGGGACTAATACGGCGGTGCCGATAATAGTCAAATAGGTCATCAGTAAAGCCAGACGGTTGTTCAAATTCTGCAGCTGGTTATTATAGATACTTTGTAATACTTCCAACCCCGAGGACAGCACATCAGACATATGTTCAGCCAAACCTATCTGCCGGTTTACATCCTCAACCAGGTCACTCAGTTTCCCAAGGATTTTGTCGTCGTCGGTAATCAGGTCGGCATCTCCGTAACGTAAAGAATGCAAAACATCGACAGTATCCCAGAGTGCGTTCAAGTACGTGATAACGGCATGTTTCATACGGTAGATTTCAGGACCCAGTTTAGATCGGGGAGTGTACGGGTCGGTCATAATCTGGTTCAGTTTATCGCCCTGCTCTTCGATCTGACGCAAATGCTCGAAATTACTATCGTTACTTTCACGCACAATACGTATAAGTAAAAGAGTTAACCTATCCGGAGTAGTCATATCTGCAGGCAATTTCTTAAGAATAGTCTCAGCGTATCTTTTCAACTTTGTAAAGCGCCGGTCAACATAGATAGGGTGAACGGTCAGAATGAAATTTTTCTTGATGAATAGTAGATAGGGGTGCGGTTCAACATTAAAATCTCTCACTTGAACAGCGGATATTTTCATACCGAGTTCCACATTCGAATCGCGGTATTTTATATAAGAACTATCGACAAAAGCAGATATCAAATCTTCGCTGAAACCTATTTGCAAAGCAGCTTCCCGCGCCACGTTAAGAAAATCTGTCTCCGTCACCACGTAATCAACCCAACTAATAGAAGCGTCCCTGATAATATCTGCAATCCCGGCGGCAGTTTCAGTTTCCTCTTTAGTGATAATACCGGCTGGTGAAACCGAAACACAGTACCATCGTTTTCTACTAGAGTCGACTTCACCGGATTCTTTGTGTTTAGTTTCGTTCTGCCGGGTTAATTCATTATTAGTCACTTATATTTCCCTTCTATTTTGTTTTAGATGTTTGTACAATTAATACTTCATTATTGTCCTTTAAATGAATAACCGTCAATACATATTTTTAAACTAAAATAATGATTATTTAGTTAAGTTTGCAATAATATTGAATTATGTTAAAATATAGTCGTCGAGAAGATTACATAACACTTGGTGGAGATGTGCGGTGAGAGCGGAGATTGAAAAATTCCTGGCCTACTTGAAGGCGGAAAAAGGCTTGTCAGAGAATACGTTTTTTGCCTATCAGAACGACCTCTCCCAGATGACCAACTTCTTCGAAGCCGAAGCCAAGAAAAATAATACTATGCCTGCTTGGGAAAATATCAACCGGCAAGCTATAGTACGCTACCTGCTTGATTTACAGGAAAAAAGGTACGCCCCCACCACCCGCGCCCGAAAACTGGCTGCCGCCCGTTCTTTATTTAAATTTTTGACCAACGAAGGTATGATCAAGGAAGATCCAACTCATAATTTGGAGTCGCTTAGCGTCGGCCGTTCTTTACCCAAACCAATATCTATAAACCAGGTTCGTGCTTTGCTGGAACAACCGGCTAAACACAACACACCGGAAGCCAAACGGGACGAAGCTATGCTGCAATTGCTTTACGCCAGCGGAATGCGTGTTAGCGAGTTAATGTCGCTAAACCTCGATGATGTCAATCTGGTTGACGGTGATGTCCGTTGTTTCGGAAAAGGTAAAAAAGAACGCCTGATACCCATTCATCCGCAAGCTATCAAAGTGATCGAAGAATACATCGCTAAAGCCCGCCCGCAACTGGTCCGCAGCAATGAAGAGAAAGCCTTGTTCTTAAATCGCCGGGGAGAAAGGCTAACCCGTCAGGGTTTCTGGCAGATACTGAAACAGTATGCTAAAAACGCCGGCATTACAGTACCGGTTACTCCGCACACACTACGTCACAGCTTCGCGACACACATGCTCAACGGCGGAGCGGATTTAAGAGCGGTGCAGGAATTACTGGGACATGCTAATATATCTACGACACAAATATACACTCACCTTACGAGCGAGCACGTCAAACGGACGTATGAAAAATCACACCCCAGAGCTAAATAGTTTCGGAAAGGAATATTCGAATGCCTAAGAAAAGTAAAAAATATTATCGTAATATTTCGAGACCGGCAAGCACCGCCAATCCGGTGGTTACTACCAATACCGTTAAGACCTCACCGGCTCCCGCCAGAGTATCTGCTTCGGCAGTAAAACCGAACGTGATGGTTACGTCACAAACAGTGGGCGCAGAGCTGAAGGTTATCGGGATTTTGACCGTAGCCATCCTTGCCGCGATAATCGTCCTTTCCATCGTGTTACATTAAACCAAACGGATTCCAATATTATGGAATACGAACTCGGCCGCACCCGACTGGTAAGCCTACTGGCACGCGATATTCGAGACAAAAGAACATTGGCAGCGATGGCAAAAATTCCCCGTGAGCTTTTTGTGCCACTGGAGCTTAAGCACCTGGCTTACAAAGATGAACCGGTGCCTATCGGTTTCAATCAAACCATCTCTCAGCCCTATATTGTAGCCTTGATGACTGAGAAATTAGAACTCACCGGCGATGAAAAAATATTAGAGTTGGGTACAGGCAGCGGCTACCAGACATCGATACTTGCAGAACTGGCTAAAGAAGTACACAGTACCGAAAGGATACCGGAACTGGCAGAAAAAGCCCGTCTTTTGCTCGCTGCTTTGGATTATAAAAATATACACATCCACTTGGCTGAAGAAACCCTTGGCTGGCAAAAAGACGCTCCCTATGCTGCCATAATTGCGACCGCCGCCGCTCCTGAAATCCCTAAAGAGCTAATAGATCAACTATGCATTGGGGGAAGATTGTTAATCCCAGTCGGCGGTAGATGGAGCCAGGAATTATTAAAAATCACCCGGACACCCGCGGGTACAAATATCGAAAATCTCGGTGGTTGCCGTTTTGTTTCGCTCATCGGCAAAGGCGCATGGGAGAACCCGGATAGTTAATTAACAAAAACCCACTCTCTCTAAAAGATGCGCCCGACCCTAAAATTATGTTAACATTCTTGCAAGTTAATCTATTTTTTTAGGAGGATTCATGGATACCCTGGAAGCTATTAGAACCCGGCGTAGCGTACGAAGATATAAAACCACTCCTGTAGACGATACCACTCTAACACAGGTATTGGAAGCTGCCCGGTGGTCTCCTTCATGGGCAAATACCCAATGTTGGAAATTTATAATCGTACGGAGTGAAGCGATTAAAGTTGAGTTGGCAGGTGCGTTGACTCCTAATAACCCCGCAACCAACGCGATTAAAACCGCGCCAATTATCATCATCGCATGTGCCGAGTTAAATAAATCCGGCTTTTACAAGGGAGTACCTTCTACCAACAAAGGCGATTGGTGTATGTTCGATCTAGGCATTGCCATGGAAAATCTGGTATTAGCGGCGCACTCTCTCGGGCTGGGGACAGTCCACGTTGGTTTATTTGACGCTAAAAAAGCCGAAGCAGTACTGGGAGTGCCGGAAGGTTTCTGTGTGGTGGAAATGACGCCGCTAGGATATCCGGATGGCGAAGCCAAAGCACCGCCACGCAAAGAACTGGCAGATATCATCTTCAAAGATAAGTTCGGAGTTAAGTAAACCGGATAAGTATTGTTATAAAGTAATTTTTGAGAGAAAAATAAGAGGGGGCGGTGAATCACCGCCCCCTCTTATTTTTACTTTTTCTTAGACTTGGTGTTATGTTGTTGGTTGTTGTTAGGTTTGTTCTGCTGTGGTGTCGCGGGTTTATGAGCCGAGGCAGCTGGAGTTGCTGCAACTGGAACCTTTTCGCCTTCAACAGCGTACACAGGTATTTCGCGTTTGCTTGTCATGATAGCCCAGCCTACAATGACTAACAAGATGGAGGCCAGAATGATTACAAACCAGTTTTTACTCCAATTGATGTGACCGAAATCGAGCGCATATTTTACCATGATGGGAGCGGCGATCAAGCTAACAATGTTCACCACTTTGATCATCGGGTTTAGTGCCGGCCCAGCGGTATCTTTCAGCGGGTCGCCCACGGTATCACCAACCACGGCAGCCTTGTGACGTTCGCTGCCTTTACCGGTATTGGCTTTAAGATCGCGGGGTTCGTCTTCAACGGATTTCTTGGCGTTATCCCAGGCGCCACCGGCATTGGACATAAAGACTGCCAGTAGCTGGCCACTCAGAATGATGCCGGCTAAGAAGCCACCCAGGGCTTCGACACCAAGGAACAAACCCAGAAAAATGGGGGTTAGAACTGAAATGATGGCTAGCGGCATCAGTTCTTTCTGTGAGGATTGCGTGGAAATACCTACGACTCTCGCATAATCCGGTTTGACGGTGCCTTCTAAAACGCCCGGTACGCGGAACTGGCGGCGTACTTCTTCTACAATTCTACCAGCTGCACGGCTAACGGCATTAATGGAGAGAGAACTGAATAACCACGGTAAAGCGCCGCCGAGCAGCAACCCTACAAATACCTGGGTTTCAGAAACCCTGATGGCGGTCAACAAGCCTGTTTGGCCGGTGATTAAGGGATTGAGCTGCAACTGCACTTTGCCAACATCGATCATGTAAGAGGCGAAGAGGCTAACGGCGGCGATGACGGCAGAAGCAATCGCCACACCTTTGGTGATAGCTTTGGTCGTATTACCGACAGCATCCAAGTCAGCCATAATCTGGCGGGCTTTCTTAGTCTCTCCGTCGTTCATATCTCCCCAAGACATTTCGGCAACACCGTTAGCGTTATCGGAAATAGGTCCGAAGGAGTCCATTGCCACGTTATTACCGGTGTGGCTTAACATGCCGATACCGATCATGGCAACTGCATAAAGAACATAGACAGGGAGGCTCTTTAAGTACTCAGGAATTGCTCCCCCGCCAGGTAATGTGTTCGGCAACGCCTGTCCACCGTATAGTATCAGCGCCCCGATAAAGCTTAGCACGATGACTACCAACGCCCAGACCGTCGATTCCATACCGACGGATAAGCCGGAAAGAATCGTGGTCGCCGGACCGGTGTTGGTGGATTTAACGATGCCCTTAACGGGAGCCCGCCGGGTAGCGGTGAAGTAAGATGTTAACGGATTAAAGGCAACTGCCAGACCTACACCGATGGTGGTCAGCATACCTAATCTCCAGTCTTTGGCGTAAAAAACAGCCAACACGAAAGCCCAGAGGATGGTATTGACACTCGAGACCTCATACGAACGGAACATGGATTCTTCAGCGTCATGAGCGCGCAAGAACCCGGGGACCTTCTGCCAGATAGGGACGGTAAAAGTACCGATGATGGAACTGAGAACGCCAACGGCGCGAATGAGCAAGGGATAGACAATCCATTTAAGTTCGCCGGTTAATGTGTAAAGGGTAATACCCAAAATCAAACCGGAAACGATCGTGACTTCATAACTTTCGAAGATATCGGCAGCCATACCGGCGCAGTCACCGACATTGTCACCGACTAAGTCGGCGATAACAGCGGCGTTGCGGGGGTCGTCTTCCGGCATATCTTTTTCAACTTTACCGACAAGGTCGGCGCCGACATCAGCCGCTTTGGTATAGATACCGCCGCCGACACGCATGAAGAGCGCAATAAGGGTGCCGCCTAGACCGAAGCCCAGTAAAGCATCGGGCGCGGCTTTACCGAAGATGATGAAAATAACAGTACCGCCAACCAGCCCCAGGCCGTCGGTAAGCATACCGGTGAAAGTGCCGGCGTAATAAGCAATAGAAAGTGATTCATTGGAACCGCGTCTGGCGGCGGCTGCCGCTCTAACGTTGGCCTGAACAGCCATACGCATACCCAGCTGCCCGACCGTAAGAGAGAAGAAGGCACCCAAGACGAATGCGAGGGTGCGTCCGATGGCAATGATTAGTTGTACATGAGAGGCCGAACCAGTAAACTCTGCCGAAGCCTCCGCTGAGGGAGGTACAACGTAAACGCTGAAGAATAATGCCACGGTAAGAATACCGATGGCGGGCAGGATGGTTTTTAGCTGCCGGGTGAGATAACTATCAGCCCCTATACGGATGGCGTTCCAGACCTCCTGCATTTTGGCAGTGCCCTTATCTTTCTTAAGGACGTGTCTGCGCAGTAACACCGCGTACACCAAACTGATGATGGCGACTAAGACGACGCCAATAATGGCGACCTGCTCAAAATTGCTGAGCCCATGTCTTGCTAGACCAAGGATGTTCCAGTCCATTCTAACTCCTCTTTTAGATTTTCCATGAAACTATGCGCAAACTCATACTAGATGAGGGAATAAAAATGATTTCTGAAGCCGAGTTTTTCCCCGAATACCGGGGTTAATGGGAAAATATCTATTAATTTTGTCATCTTACTATTCGATAACGTTCAGAGACTGTTCATTATTCATAATTTTGCATCAACACCGCGTTAGGTTTGTTCAAATATTATATTATGGTGGCACTGACTCAAGGTTGTCAACTTTTCTTTTTCAGCAAGCTGAGGTAACAACCTCTTTTACCATCAACTAACGCCCGCGCTTCACATCTCACCAATAATAAGGTATTATGTTCACGTTGTTTTGTTTGCTGCGAATATCGTTTGCAGATTATAATTATACTGATGTATTGAAATAGTGTAAGGGATAGGTGGTTTATGGCACAGTATGGAATTGACAACATCCGCAACCTTGCTTTGTTATCACATAACGGGGCAGGTAAGACGTCTTTGGCGGAAGCAATATTATTTAACGCCAAGGTTATCAATCGTCTGGGCAAGGTAAGCGATGGGAGTACGACTTCTGACTATGACCCCTCCGAACAGAAACGGAGTATGAGCATCAGTTTGAGTATGCTGCCTTATATCTGGAAGGAAAACAAAATAAACCTGATGGATACTCCCGGCTATCCTGATTTCGTAGGCGAAGTAAAATCTGCTATCCGCGTCAGTGAAGGCGCGGTAGTGGTAGTTTGCTGCGCATCGGGCGTAGAAGTCGGTACGGAAATGGTCTGGTCATATTGCGAGGAGATTAATCTACCGCGCATTATCTTCCTCAATAAAATGGACCGGGAGAATGTAGATTTCAACAAGGTAGTCAATCAAATACAGACCAAATTCGGGCGGAAATGCTTACCTATGCAATTGCCCATCGGCTCTCACACCACTTTTCAGGGGGTGATCGATCTGTTAAAAATGAAAAGCTACACCGGCACCGATGCCAAAGAAGGCGAAGTACCGGCAAATTTAAAAGCGCAGGCCGATGAGTTACGCGGGAAATTGGCAGAAGCCATTGCGGAGACTGACGACAAACTACTGGAAAAATATCTCGGGGGCGAAGAACTTACCGTTGAAGAGCTACAAAAAGGTTTACGCCAGGGAGTTATTAGCGGAAAAATCATCCCGATCATGGCAGGAACCGGATTACAGAACGTGGCTGTTTTCCCTTTGATGGATGCGATTGTAAACTTGCTGCCCGCACCCAAAGAGTTCAAAGTGACTGTAGTTCGTGAAGGTAAAACACTCGAGCTCGAACCCGATCCTAAAGCGCCGTTGGCTGCCCTTGTGTTTAAAACCAGCGCCGATCCGTACGTAGGGAAATTGACTTATTTCCGAGTTTACACCGGGACATTTACCAGCAACTCCCAGGTGTGGAATGTGAACCGGGCAGAACCGGAGCGCATCGGGCAATTGTTCTTGCTACGCGGCAAGGCACAGGAACCTGTCAACGAGGTCGCTGCCGGAGATATCGGGGCTGTATCCAAATTAAATGTGACCAATACCGGAGATACTCTCTCCACCAAAGAAAAACCGGGTAAGCTGGCTTCGATTGTGTTTCCGCCACCGAGCTTCAGCGCTGCCGTTTATCCCAAGTCCAAAGCGGATCTTGATAAACTGGGTTCTTCAATCGCCAAGATCGCAGAAGAAGACCCCACCCTTAAAGTTCACCGTGAAATGGTAACCGCCGAAACAATACTTTCCGGTCTGGGCGAAATCCAGTTGGCCGTGGCAGCGGAGAGAATCGCCCGCAAGTTCGGCGTCAACGTGGAAATGCACACGCCTAAAGTGCCTTATAAAGAAACTATCACCGTTGCTTGCGATGCAGAGTACAAACACAAAAAGCAGTCCGGTGGTCATGGGCAATTCGGTCACGTTATACTATCGCTGGAACCGACAGCGCGCGGCACCGGCGTTGAATTTGCCGATAAGGTGGTCGGTGGAGCTATTCCACGGAACTTCATTCCAGCAGTAGAAAAAGGCGTTCACGAAGGGGTGCAGGAAGGGGTATTGGGGGGATTCCCGGTCGAAGACGTTAAGATCACTGTCTTTGACGGCGGCTTCCATCCCGTTGACTCTTCTGAAATCTGCTTCAAGATTGCCGGCGCCGGCGCGGTGAAAAAGGGTTTGGCGGATGGAAAACCGGTAATTCTGGAACCTTATGTCAAAATGAAGATCAGGGCGCCGGAGGAGTACACCGGCGATATTATCAGCGATATGAACACCAAGCGAGGACAGGTGCTCGGTATGAACCCGGAAGGCGGCACCCAGGAAATCGAAGCCCAGGCGCCGTTAGCGGAGGTACAAAGGTATGCCATTACCCTGAAATCGATCACCCAGGGCAAAGGCACCTACACGATGGAATTCAGTCACTATCAGGAAGCCCCGCCGATGGTGACACAGAAGATTGTCGCCGCACGGCAAGAAGAGAAGGAAAAGGAAAAAGAGAAAGTTTAATTCTAATAGCTTAGGCGTATTAATGAAACCAAAAAGAGGGCTACTAATAGTAGCCCTCTTTTTCATACCGGGAAAGATTTACCTACCGAGTAATTCATGAAGCTTGGCTTCTAGTGCCGGAACTACCTTTTTCCAATCCCCGACCACGCCGAAGCGGGCTTCTTTAAAAATGTTGGCTTCGGCATCGCGGTTGATGGCAATGATATTCTTGGACCCGCTACAACCTGCCAGGTGTTGGCTGGAACCGGAAATCGCCACCGCGATATAAACATCCGGAGAAACGATTTTGCCGGTTAAACCTACTTGCTTAGTCTCCGGTACCCAACCGCTATCACACGGCGGACGACTGGCGCCCATGGCTCCCTTGAGTAGTTTAGCCAACGATTCAATTTGTTTAAAACCTTCCGGTCCGCCGATACCTCGACCGCCGGAAACGACTACCGAGGCATCCTCCAACTTAATGCCCTGCACTTCCTGTACCACTTTCTGAAGTACATTGGTGCGGATAGCCGCGGCATCCAGACCTGCCGCCAGCGTCACCACCTGACCTTTACGGGAGCCATCCGGAGCCAGAGCAGTCATTGCCTTCACCCTCACGGTAACGACATTCGGCAAGACATCACTGGTGAAAATAGCGCGGGCGTTACCCCCATATACCGGTTTGGTCATCAATAATTTTTTAGTCCCGGCTTCTATTGCCAGATCGATACAGTCCATGGTGACCGCCGAATTCAAATGGAAAGCCAGGCGAGGAGCTAAATCGCGTCCCATTGTCGTCTGACCAGCTAGAATAATACGCGGATTTACCTGTGCTGCAACCTTCTCAACCGCAACCACATATGCATCGGTACGATAGTCCTTTAATAGAGCGTCTTCAACAACGTATACCACATCAGCACCTTGCGCAATTGCCTCCGGAGCGATACCATTGACGCCCTCACCAATTAACACTGCAACAAGTGGTTCACTCAAGTCTTTGGATAGTTTACTCCCGGCGCCTAATATTTCCTTGGAAATTGGCGCCAGTTTACCATCAAGAAATTCGGCGAGTATCATAATACCTTTATTTTCAGCCATTATCTTTCTCCTTCATTCAAAACTCGTCCATAACCTTACGGTTATGAAAGGAGTTTTGCCTCCACCAGTTTTTTCGCTAAATTGGCAGCAGCGTCTTCTTCGTTCTCCCCAGTCACCATCTCACACTTAGCTTCCTTGACCGGCTGGAAGAGCTTGAGCATGGACATCCGTTTACCGGTAGCGCCCAACTTAGCAGTATCGGCCCCGATATCGGCGGGCTTCCAGATAATAGGTTCTTTACGCTTGGCAGCCATGATACCTTTAATAGTGGCATAACGTGGTTCCCCGAGTTCGTTACTCACAGTAACCAATGCCGGCATAGCGGTTTCTATCACATCGAAGCCATCAGCGGTAACTTTTTCCACTTTGATCTTACTATCATTTACTTCAATTTTCTTGGCGACGGTAATACTCGGGATTCCAAGAATCTCCGCAAGGGCGGAGCCAACCTGTCCGGCATCCGTATCGGCGGCCTGTCTGCCGCAGATAATCAGGTCGAACTGACCTACCTTTTTAATAGCCATCGCCAGCGCGTAGGCCGTAGTCCAGCTATCACCCTCGACATAAGCCGGGTCTTCCAGCAATATCAGTTCATCGGCGCCCATGGAAAGTGGTTTCTTTACCACATCCCTGAGTAGATTCACACCCAGGCTGATGACAGTGATTTTACCTCCCTTGGCATCTTTGATGCGGAGCGCGGCTTCTACCGCCTGCTCGTCAAAGGGACTTATGACCGGCGGTACACCGGGCGGCGGGATTACCTTGTTGGTAACCGAGTCGATCTTAAAACTGGCAGGGGGTGCTTCGGGGTCCGGCACCTGTTTTACACAAACGATGATGTTCATTAAGTGGTAAATCCTCCTTCAGGAATAATCGAGCAAAAACCTGCTGTTAATTTAGCATCAATCGATAAAAAAGGTCAAGTTGATTTACCCCCATTGATACATGCCGTGCAGCGACACGGGATCCAGGCGTAACCCTGCTACGTGAAATACAGGAAACTGCTATTACCCGAATTGAATCCGGGCTACACGCTCAATGCCGTTCAAATCATTATAAAATACAGTGTCTGAAGATATCCGGTTTGTCTTTACAAATTCTGCCAATGGTTTACTCTGACCCAATCCGATTTCCAGCAATATGCAACCATCGGGCAGTAACTTATTTTTCGCTTCTAAACAGAGCTCACGGATTTTATTAAGTCCATCCGCTCCTCCATCCAAGGCTGCCAGGGGTTCGAAACCCCAGGTATTGACCGAAGTTAAGTCACCTGTTCTAATATAGGGTAGATTAGCTACGATTATGTTTACCTGTGGCGCAAGAGGTTCCAATAAGTTCCCCTGTAAATAGGTAATTCTCTTTTCAACCCCGTGTTTTTGACTGTTTCGACGCGCAACTATCAGGGCTCTTTCTGAAATATCTATAGCATAAATTTTGGCTTGTGGTAAGTGATAAGCGAGCGTAGCAGCCACCGCCCCTGACCCGGTGCCGATATCAGCGATCAAGGGAGTAGTGTATTTTTGAGCGATCTCGATGGTTTTTTCTACTAGGAGTTCGGTTTCCGGTCGCGGGATCAACACCCACGAATTCACTTCAAAATCAAGCCCGTAAAACTCCCGTTGTCCGGTAATATACGCAGCAGGCTCACCTTTAATGCGATGGTCGACAATCTTTAAAAAAAATCGTTCTGCCCCGGAGGAAACAACGAGACCCGTGTCAGCCAATAAATGAACTCGGTCGATTTTCAAGGCATGACGGAGTAGCAACTCAGCCTCAAGTGAAGGTTCGGGGATGTCGTGATCGGTCAAGATTTTTTGAGCGCGGGCTAGCAGTTCCCGCCGCGTCATGAGAGTTCAGCCTGTAGTTGCTTACTCTGGTCTTCATTGGACAGTGCATCGATCAAAGGATCAAGATCGCCGGTCATAATTTTCGGTAGATTATGTAATGTTAGGCCGATGCGGTGATCGGTCAGACGATCCTGTGGAAAATTATAGGTGCGGATTTTCTCGGACCGTTCTCCAGTCCCAACCTGGCTACGGCGCATATTCGTCATTTCGGTTTCTTGTTTGCTGCGTTCCTGTTCTAACAAACGGGCTTTGAGCACTGCCATGGCTTTTTGCCTGTTTCTAAGCTGGCTACGTTCGTCCTGACAAATGACAACCATACCAGTCGGTAAATAGGTGAGACGAACGGCTGTGGCCACTTTGTTTACGTTCTGGCCGCCGGCGCCGCCGCTGTGAAAAATATCGACGCGTAAATCTGAAGGGTTGATATCAACCTCCACGTCCTCGGCTTCAGGAAGCACGGCAACTGTTGCCGTCGAGGTATGGATTCTACCGGACGCCTCCGTGCTGGGGACACGCTGTACGCGGTGCACGCCCCGCTCGTATTTAAAACGACTGTAAGCACCTTTGCCCTTGATTTCCAGTATGATCTCTTTTAAACCGCCGCCGCCGCTTTCGCTGGAATTAACAATATCTACTGCCCAGTTGCGGGCCTGGGCATATCGGGAATACATGCGGAAAAGGTCGGCGGCAAAAATGGCCGCTTCGTCGCCGCCGGTGCCGGCGCGTATTTCCATAATGATATCGCGGTCGTCGTTGGGGTCCTTCGGCAACAGAGCAAATTTAATCTGTTCGTATAAACGGTCCCGTTTTTCTTCCAACCCATGGATTTCCTGTTTCACCATAGTAATCATCTCGGCATCGCTCTTATCATCGAGCATCCCCTGGGTTTCGGTCAGACTGTTTACCGTCGCCTTATAGTCCTGATAAAGATCGACGACAGCTTCCAAAGAGGCTTTTTCCTGCCCCAGTTTCATCAACTGTTTGGGATCGGTAGAATTTTCCGGTATGGACATTTCTTCCGAGACAGCATGAAAACGCGTTTCAATTTTATCGAGTTTATTCCACATGTTTTATTCCAACATAAAATTATAACACAGCCGAAAAGGTGAGGTTCTATTTCACCCGTTACATGAGTAACAAAAAAGGATGGTAATCAACCATCCTTTTCTATTTTTTACTTGGGACGCTAGTAAGGTTTACGGTTATAACCACCCCGGTTATTATAACCCCCGGTACGCCCGTTAGAAAAATCGTTTCTGGTACCACTATCTTTGGGTGTAGCGATGACCGGTTTACCGTTACCCGGATGTTTGGGGCGGATAACGACCTTGCGGGATTCACCTTCACCGATACTTTCAGTGAACACGGCCGAGTCGTTAGCTAAAGTCATATGAATAATGCGGCGTTCATAAGCCGGCATCGGTTCCAGCGTAAAAGGCGTGCCCTTGGTTTTCACATTGTCCGCCATGCGCTCAGCCAGAGATTTCAAAGCATCGATACGTCTTTGTTTGTAACCTTCGGCATCCACTACGATCGGTACCCAGGTATCTGTCCTGTGCCCGGTAATCAGCCTGAGTATATATTGCAGCGAAGCCAGGGTCTGTCCGCGGCGTCCGATTAAAATACCTAGGTCGTCCCCTTCGATATTGAAACCGATAGGAGCATTGCCCTCGGCGCCGGATTCATCCGGATAATTATCGACAACAACCCTGCCATCAACTTCCAGTAATTTTACCAGGGTTTCCAGTGTTTCTTTGGCGATCGCGAGAACCTCTCCCATTTTTTCCTGTTCCGGATTGATCCGCTCAACTTTAATACGGGCTTCTTCAGCGCCAATACCCAGGAAACCACCGCTTTTCCCTTCCTGAATAATTGTAATCCGGACCTGATCACGAGTGACACCGAGTTGTACCAGGGCTTTCTGCACCGCCTCATCGACGGTTTTGGCGCTTATTTCCAGAACATCCATGATTGCTTCCTCTTTTCTGTTTTCGGTGGGGTGGTCTGTGCGGCATCTTTTTTAACCACTAATTTAGTATCGACAACGCCGCCGGCCGAAGCCATTTCTTTTTTCTTAAGGAATTTAAAGGTATCAGCCAATGGACCCCAACCGCTGACAAAATATTGCATTATGATACTGATAATATTCGAGGTCACCCAGTAGAGGGCTAAACCGCTGGGGAATGATAGTGAGAAGAAGGTGAACATGGCGGGCATCATCCACAACATCATCGTGCTATTAGCCTGCTGCTGCGGGTCGGGGTTGTTGGGCGTGGACATTTTCTGCTGTATCCACATCGAAATACCCACCAATAGAGGTAGAATCAATCGAGTATCTGGCATACCGAGGTCGAACCAGAAGAAATGACTCGGCAGTGGAATCTGGTCAAAAACTACATTCCAGGAAACATATAGGTGACGTGAAAGACCCAGCAACTGTTCCGGGCCGGCAGCCAGTACACGGACAATAGATTGATACAAAGCCAGCCAGATCGGCATCTGGGTAAGCATGGGTACCACGCACCCGGTCGGGGAAACACCGGCCTCTTTAAACAATGCCATTTGCTCTTTAGCCGCGCGTTGCTTGTCTTTGGCATATTTTTTCTGCAATTCCGCAATCTTAGGTTGCAATTCCTGCATTTTCCTGCTGGCCAGTAACTGTTTACGGGTAAGGGGGTAGGTGAGAGCACGGATCAGGATGGTTAATACGATAATTGTCAGTCCAAGATTGTTAAATAACACCTTCGTTAAGACGATGAGGATATTGATCATCGGGTTGAGGATGATGAAGTCCCAAACGTTTCCAATTAATTCAGGCAAGTTAATAACCTCACTTACTTGTGCTTGCAGTCAGCGATATTATCTGGATTGATCCGTTTTTGGGATCAACCTTATAGAAATTATCTAATGTTGTATGAATGTACACACTGCCATCATAGGCAAAAAACGAGGCGTTGATGCTTTCCTTGAAACTGGTTAATTCTGATTGAGTCAGAGTAACCGTATTGATTGCGAAGATTTTACTAGCTGTGGTGGAATTCATCTTAGTAGTACTTTTTGTCATATCAGTGAGAGCTACCACAATCAGATCGCCGATAACCACCGGTTCAGCACTTATACCTGCTTTCTTAAAACCAGCGGACAAGTCGATCGATTTTTTTAATTGTCCGTTCGTAGCATCCAGGACGTAAATCTTGCCGTCCAGGTTAGGGGCATAAACTAAGCCGTCATGTACAACCGATTTAACCCAGAACCAATTATCTGGAGCACCGACATCAGTTCCTGCGGCGGGATACTCCCAGACAAGAGCACCGGTAGAGGCATCTATGGCGTAAAATACGCGGTCATAATCGCCGGCATAAACTATACCGTTAGCGATCACCGGAGTGGCGCTGATAGCTCCTTTAGTTTCATAGCTCCACTTTAGAGTCCCGTCAGTTGCATTCAAAGCATATAATTTTTTATCGAAAGTCCCTATATAAACGGTGTTACCATCAACGGCAGGCCCTGCCCAAATTTTGCTGCCCAGTTTTTTTGCGAAAGAAGTTTCCAGTTCTTCACTATTAATGGTATTGATCACGGAAACACCGTCTTTACCCAATTTAGATACCCACATCAAACGACCATCGGTGGCATTCAGCGCATACACTCCGCCATTCACTGAAGCGAAAAATACTGTATCGTCAGCCACGGCAAGTCCGCCGACAATACTGCTGCCAACATTACTCCCCAGTGTGCCATCCGGCGGAGAAGGGAATGGCGGATAGCGCCAACTACTGTTTTTCTGTTGCTGCTCTCCCAATTGTCCATCGATTAACTGGTAAGAGTAAACTCTGCCATCGCTCCCGCCGATAATAACCATATCTCCGTTTACCAAAGGAGAAGAATAGGCAGCGATCGGACTTGAACTGGAGCCGCCACAGGAAGGGATGCAGCTTAAACCTCCGGAACTTACCGGTATCTGAAATTTAATAGGTGTTCCGGATACATTACCGGTAGCGCCATCAACCGTATATATCTGCCCGGACATACTGGTGAAAATCAGTGTATTATCTACCGCAGTGACGCCCGCCCAACCTTTTTTGGCAACTGAGCCGCTACATCCTGCTAAGCCCAACGAGACAAGAATTACTACCAGTGCAATCAATAAAATAGTTCTAAATTTTCTGTTCAAGTTATTCATTTGCTCCGTGTTACTTATTAAGGCACCGGATCGTAACCGCCAGGATGAAACGGATGACAGCGGGCAATTCTCCGTGCTCCCATCCAGCCACCCTTAAAAAATCCGTATTTTTCTATCGCTTCGAGGGTATATTGGGAACAAGTGGGTTCATAACGACAGGAAGAGGGTAACACCCGCGAAATCGTCGATTGATATAACTTTATTAGTACTGAAGCTATCTTTTTCACTTTCTTATTAATCAGGCACTCGGGGTATCGGTCAATATTCGGGCTCGGACAAGAAGGTCGGTGTAAGCTTTTTTCAGCCCGGCATAATCGGTTATCGCGGCGGGTTGACGGGCAATTAGAACCATATCCCAACCGGGTGGCAGCGGCGTTAGACGGGTTATTTCACGCAGGCGGCGTTTGATCCTGTTTCTCACCACTGCTCCACCCACTTTTTTCCCAATTGAAAAACCGCACCGGGATGTCGTCAGACTGTTGGGTGTGGCTCTCAATACGATCGTTTTATTTGCCCAGGAGTTGCCTTTGGAGTAAACCAGGGCGTACTCTTCGGGTTTGGTCAGGTATATCATTCCTCCCGTAGCGCCCTCCGTCGAAATGACCAATTACACCACAGTCAATTTCTTGCGGCCTTTAAGACGTCTCGCTTTAAGAACATCTTGTCCGCCCCGGGTCATCATTCTTTTCAGGAAACCGTGTTCGCGCTTGCGCGGTATTTTCTTGGGTTGATAGGTTCTCTTCGGCACAGCTTATTTCCTTTAATAATTATGTCAGATTTTAAATCTTGGGCGCAGAATCCGGAGCTACGGTCGGTTCTGCGTTAGCTACTGGCGCGGCAGGAACTACGGGGGTAGTAACGGCTGGAACTGCCACTGCCGGGGTAACGTTCTGCGCAGCGGGTTGCATACGTAGAGCGCTCATCGGGGGCATCGGGAAGAAATGCTCCGGTACAAAGGGCAATAACGCCAGATGGCGCGCCCGTTTAATTGCGGTAGCCAATGCGCGTTGATGTTTGGCACAGGTGCCGGTGCGGCGGCGCGGGTCGATCTTAGCGCGGTCGGATAAATAACTGCGCAATTTCTCCACGTTCTTGTAATCGATAACTTCATTTTTGTTGGCGCAATAGAAACAGACTTTCCTCTTGGGAATAAATCTGCCGCGGCCACCCGGTCTGGCGCCCCTGGGTCTCATAGTTCTGTCTTTAGGTCCTGAATCTCTGGTCGTCACTTTATTAATACTCCATTAAAAAGGTATATCATCTGGCTCGATATCGCCAGGCTCGGCTTCTTCTGTTTTGGCTTCAGCGGTAACTCCGGCGGCTTGCCGATCCAGGAATTTTACGCGATCAGCCACAATTTCATTGCGAGCGCGGCGCTGTCCGTCCTGGCCTTCCCAGGTAACCAGCCGTAATCGCCCTTCTACATAAACCAGTCTGCCTTTAGTTAGAAACTGGTTACATTGCTCGGCTAGTTTCCCCCAGGCGACAATAGTAAACCACTCAGTCTCTTCTTTACGTTCACCATCGGGGGCGGTGTAACGCCAATTAGTAGCAACTCTAAAGGAGGTGACAGGCCGGCCGCTGGGTGTAAACCGCATTTCCGGTTCATTCCCCAGATTGCCGATTATGGTCATCCGATTGACACTAACCATGTTTCACTTGCTCCTTCTAATGCCACATTACGCCCCTGGAAAAAATAGTACTTAGGGCGTTAGTCCACTTTTATCAATAAATGGCGCAGGACATCTTCAGAGATTCTCAAGCTGGTTTCCAATTCCCGGTTAAAACCCGGTTTTGTCTGGAACTTCAGCAGAGTGTAATAACCTTCACCGGCGTGTTTGATCGGATATGCAAGTCTTCGCTTGCCCCACTTCTGTACATCCGATATTACGCCACCTTTACCGGCAATGAATTTTTTCACATTCTCAATCATAGCTTCGATTTTTTCTTCGGCGAGATCAGGTTTGAGAATGAAAATGAGCTCGTAGTTGTTGATTTTTTCTTTTACAATTGTTTTTTCTGATACCATTAATTCTATTTCCCTGCACTAGTTTACAAAAGTTTAATATAGCATACTCTTCACATATATTACAAGTGTTGGTATGACAACGAACAAACGAACAGCATTCTGCTTGACATTACACAGCCGACCTTGATAGACTTTTTAAGGTTAATGCATGACTGGCTCCTGTTCACGGCCCGATGGTGCAGCGGTTTAGCATATCTCCCTGTCACGGAGAAGATCGCGGGTTCGAATCCCGCTCGGGTCGCCATCGTTCTCAATCTTTCAATCATATATCCTTGTGCTCGAAATCATCACTATCAATTCTGCTATTCGAAAGTGTTACATAAATCAACTCATTTGGAATATAATGTTAATAATACCTAATTAATGATAAAACGGAGGAAAATCAATGGCTTATTTTCCGCTTATCACCTGTGTTATCAGCTTCATTTTTGCCGTAACGGTGCTTGACCAGTTCTTCGCACGACGCAAACCGTTTCAACTTTTATGGTCAATAGGTCTGTTTATGTATTCGATCGCTGCTTTCACTGAATTTTATGCCGGTGTTTACGGTATTTCCGTGTTCATCCTGAAGTTATGGTATTTTATCGGAGCAATACTGGTTGCCGCTTACATGGGGATGGGAACTCTTTACCTCCTGATGAAAAGACGCAATGCCCATCTAGTAATGGCTATACTTGGTATCGCTACCATTTATGCCGCAATCCGTATTTTCACGGTTAATATCGATGTTACCGGGTTAACCAAACTGACCGGTATCGGAGTCATGCCCACGGATGTTCGGGCAATCCTGGCACCAGTTTTCAACGCTTTCGGAACTTTTACGTTGGTAGGTGGAGCCATTTACAGCGCTTTCATTTTCTGGCGGAAACGCATCCTGGCCCATCGTGTGGTCTCTAATATCTTAATCGCGATAGGGGCAATCCTACCGGCTCTGGGCGGTATTCACCTGACATTCGTCGGGAATCTTAATGTGCTTTTTATTTTTGAACTAGTGGGTGTCATCGTGATGTTCATCGGCTTCCTGCGGACTAAGGAAGTCTTCGGATTGTACCGGTTTCCACTGGTTCAAGGGTTTAAACAAATAAGCGAAATGAAAGACGCAAAATAGACCGTAAACTTTCCACCTTGCAGAAGACAACGGGAATGCCCTTGATTTATGCCTTCTTTTTTTGACACCACGTACACTTTGGATTAAGCTATCGTTTAATATCCTGTGGAAGAAAGGGGATTTTTATGACACAACCGGAATCGGTTAACGGGCGTAAAAAATTCTTCGGGATGAATGCCAATGTCTTTTTCCTGGGTTTGGTCAGTTTATTAACCGATGTCAGCAGTGAATTAATTTTTACCCTGGTTCCTCTATTTCTGGAAAACGTGCTGGGTGTCAAAACATCTATCGTAGGTTTTATCGGAGGACTCTCGGATAGCACCGATGCCATCTTCAGGATTATCAGCGGCTGGTTTAGTGATAAAATCGGCAAACGAAAAGTGCTGGCCGGCGCCGGATACACGCTTTCTAATCTGGTCAAACCGCTCATGTATTTTGCCTCTAGTTGGGGCGCTGTAGCCGGTATCCGTTTCGGTGACCGGATCGGCAAGGGTGTACGGACTTCGTCACGTGATGCTCTGATTGCCGATTCCGTCACCCAGGAACAAAGAGGCAGAGGGTTCGGTCTTCACCGCGCCATGGATACTTCCGGCGCTTTTATCGGTTTGCTGGGTGCGGCATTAATCATTTATCTCGTGCAGGGCACCGGGGCTAATCTGCTTGCGAAAGAAAGTTACCGGTGGATGGTGATTGCCGGCACCATACCCGGTTTGTTGGCCGTGGTTGTCCTGGTCACATTGGTCAGGGAGCGTAAAAAAGAAAAGGTCACCCCTGTCGATGGTAAAGGCGTGCCGATACTTCCGGCCAAAACCGCCTTCGATAAACGTTTCTACGTTTTTCTGGCAGTGATGGCATTATTCACTCTGGGGAATTCCAGCGATTTCTTTCTGATACTGCGCGCCCAAAACGAACAAACCCCGCTAATCCAGGTGGTTCTAATGCTGGTGTTGTTCAACTTCACCTATTCGTTAATCTCGCTACCGATGGGAATCCTCTCTGATAAACTTGGCCGCCGCCGGGTTATCACTTTCGGGTGGCTGGTCTACGCGTTGGTCTATTTCGGCTTCGCCCTGGCTTCGCATATCTGGCAGATCTGGATACTATTCGCAGTGTACGGGATCTACTACGGTATCGTCGAAGGGGCTGCCAAAGCTTTTGTCGCGGATATGGTTCCGGCTGAAAAACGGGGTACGGCTTACGGATGGTTCAACGGGGTGGTCGGGATAATGGCTTTACCCGCCAGTTTGATCGCCGGTTGGATGTGGGATGCTTTCAGCCCGGCCTCGACCTTCTATTTTGGGGCGGCGTTAGCTTTCCTGGCTATGCTGGGAATTTTATTCTTCGTTAAAGAAAGAACCAAGTAATAATCATTTCTTGATTGCCGCGTTGGCTAACTTATCCGCCTCGGCGTTTAGTTCGCGGGGGACATGCATAACTTTAATAGCAGCGAATTTCCCTAAAAGTTTGCCCACCTGCAAATAGAGCGGCGCTAATAACGACGATTTGATTTTATACCGACCTGTGATCTGCCGCACCATCAATTCAGAATCGGAGCGGATTTCTATTTCTTTCGCACCCAGTTTCAGGGCTATTTCCAGTGCGGTTATCAACGCCTTATATTCGGCTACGTTGTTTGTGGTGATACCGATTGCCTGGGAAATCACGGCCACATTTTTGCCATGGATGTCTTTGAGGGTTGCCCCGATAGCGCCCGGACCTGGATTGCCTTTGGATAAACCATCGGTGTTGATGATGAGTTTGGTGTTCAAGGGTATTCTGTTCATGGCAGATATAAAATTCTACCGCAACTATTACACTTGACGATATTGCCACCCTTGACCTGTTGTAATTCAGCATTAGAGATAGCGATCCGGCAACCACGGCAGATACCCTGCTCTACTCGGGCTACTGCGGTTCCTTTCCGTTTTTTGATGTCTTTGTAAATTTCCAGCGCTCCGGGTTCGATTTCCAAAATCAAGGCTTGTTTCTTCTCGTCCATGGCAGCGCGATCGGTTTGTAGTTGTGTCAGGTCGGTGGTCAGGTTCTTATGTTGCGTTTCCCATTCCGCCTCGGCGATGGTTAATCCCCGGGTTGCAGTAACAAGGTTATGACGTAAATTTTCGATTTCTTCCATCAACTGCAGTGATCGGTCTTCTAACTGGGAACGCTTTTTTTGAAAATCTTCGACTTCTGCCTGCAAATTGCTTAATTCTTTGGAATTGGTGGTCTTACCGTCATATAGTTTACGGTTGATATTTTTTATTTTAGCTGAGTAATCTTCAATTTCGACATCGACGGTTTTTTGTTTCCCGGTTTGCTCTTCTAGGTTTTTTTGTTCGGTTTCCAGCTTAGATTTGGCATTTAGTACTGAACGGTTATCCGTAAGAGCATGCCCGATACGCGATTGAACATGCTCGTTAGCCTCGATCGCTAGCTCCATTTCCTGAAGCTGGAATAAATCTCTTATGATACCCATAATTGTTGCGTTTATTGTATAACACTGTGCTTCGGATGGCAATGGGGATTTCTACAACCGTCATTTCGAACGGGTGTAAAGCAATCTGCTACTATTTACCACCGCGCGGGCGGGGATCCATGACCAGATAATGACAGTGTTTTAAGAATGTGTTCCTACCTCTCACAGGAATGATAAACGTGTTTATTAACGACAAACCTTCGTGGACAATATTAGAACATATGTACTATTGTTAACCCATTAATATAGAGTGTAAACATGCAGCGGCAGAGAAGCAGCAATGCGTGGCAATCCGGAGGTATTTTTATGGTGGAAGAGACTGGGGAGAAGAAAAAACGCGGCGCCCCGGAGGGCAACCAGTATGCCCGTAAGCACGGCTTTTACTCACATGTTTTGAGCGAATCCGAGCAAGCGGATTATGAGCTGGCGACCCGTGTGGAAGGCATCGACGAGGAAATTGCGCTACTACGTGTTAAAATCAAACACGGGTGCAAACTGACCCTGAAAACGTCCGTCTTATCATGCAGTCGATCAACGCACTTTCGAAACTGATCTCAACTAAATTTAATTTGCGGAAAGATGACAAGCAGGGGCTGAAAGAGGCTATCGGTAATGTGCTCAAGGATATCGCTTTACCGCTGGGCATCGGTATCGGCACTGCTATGAAAAAGTAATTGAACGTTGTCTCCCCCTCTCCAAAAGATCCGGCTCCATCGTTGATGCAGGAAGTATTGAAGAGGGATTTAGGTGTATATACAAACAAATCCCTCTTACTCTCCCCTTATTCAGGGGAGAGTAAGTTGTTAAGGAGTTTTGTGCCAAGCAACCTCAAACTTAAGCTGCTCCGTCCGTACCAAAGAGAAATCATGCTGGCTGTTCTGGAGAGCGTTTTCGCAAGGAAAGGGCTGACATTCTCCGTAGAAATTGCCCGCCAGGGAGGGAAAAATGAGATCTCGGCGCAGCTGGAATTACGGTTGCTTACGATCCACATGAACAAGTCGCGAAACATTATCAAGTGTGCCCCAACATTCAAACCGCAGACCGTTACCTCGATGATACGGCTGAAGGACCGCTTCAACGACACCGGGTTTGCAGGCATCTGGAAAAATGAACGGGGCTTCATGATCCGGCTAGGCGATGCGCGCGTGATTTTTCTTTCGGCTGATGAATCTGCCAATGTTGTGGGAAATACGGCCGATCTTTTGCTGGAAATCGATGAGTCTCAGGATGTAAGTAAAGACAAATACACCAAAGATTTTAGACCGATGGGCAGTACAACTAATGTAACCGTCGTGCATTACGGCACTACCTGGGATGAAACCACATTGCTCGAAGAAATTAAGCAAAATAACCTCGAACTGGAGCAAAAAGACGGTCTGAAACGTCACTTCCGCTACGATTGGCAGGAGGTAGCAAAATACAATCCAGACTACCTGGCTTATGTCACGGGCGAAAGAGAAAGGCTGGGAGAAAACCATCCCCTGTTTCTTACCCAATATTGCCTACAACCGCTGCATGGCGGTGGCGGCTTTTTTTCGAGCCAGCAGCAAGCTCAATTATCGGGGCAACACTCGCGTTCTCACCTCCCTGAGGAGAGCAAAATATATGTTGCCGGAATAGACCTTGCCGGAGAAGCCGAAGATGATAACTCGACGCTGATGACATTGAAATCCAAACACGATGCTACCGTAGTCACTATTGGTGAACTGGATTTCTCAATTATTGATGATATCCAGAAACAACCCGGATTAAAAATCATCGAACATTATGGTTGGACAGGAGTCCACCACACCGACCTCTATCCGCAATTGGTAGATATTCTGAAGAACACCTGGAATTGTAAACGCGTGATGGTGGATGCCACAGGTATCGGGCAGCCGGTAGCTTCCTTTCTCAAAAAGGCACTGGGATCAAGAGTGATCCCATTTGTGTTCACTTCGTTTTCTAAATCGAGAATAGGCTTCGAATTATTGGCAGCGGTCAATGCCGGTCGACTTAAAATGTACAAGGGTGACAACTCAGTTGAGTACCAGGAGTTTTGGCAGGAAATAGCATCTGCACAGAATACATTCCACACAAATCAAACCATGAGCTTTGGTGTCGACCCAGCCCGCGGTCACGACGATTACCTTATAAGCCTCGCTTTAGTCCTGGAAGCTGCGAATAGTTACCAGAATAGAGAAGCACTCGGTTCTTAATCTATCGTATACTAATATTCAACGTATACTTCATGGTAGTATCGGGTTATAATTTAATATCCTGATAAAGTTGGCGTATACTGCTATGGGGTTAAGCAACTAGAAAACCGGAGTGATTATACTATGAAAGGTCTACTAAACAGCCTACGATATGCACTTCTGGGTTTGCGTTCCGCATTAAAAACCGAAAGAAATCTGAGGATTCATATCGTCGCTACGTTGGTGGCAGTGGTAATGGGAATTTATCTGAAGTTATCCATGATAAAATGGGGAATCGTAATTCTAGTAATCGGGTTCGTCCTCGTTGCTGAGCTTTTTAATACCGCCATGGAAAGATTGGGTGATTACGCTTCGAATGGAAATCAGAAAAAATTGATAAGACAGGCGAAGGATACAGCAGCTGCAGGCGTACTTATTTCTGTTATCGTATCCCTCATAATCGGGATTATGTTCTTAATCATTCCCTTCATGCAAAGCTTCCTATGATGGGATCACCTGCATTTTAGCTTGACACCCACACGTGTCTCGCGATACTATTAGCTAACCAATTTACCTCATCAAGGAGTCACATATGTCACCCGATAAAAAGGTAGCCGTCATCGGTTTTGGTAATATCGGCGTAGGCGTAGTCCGTGCCTTATATGAAAAAGGTGTCAGCGGACTACGATTGGTCCGCGTAGTAGATATCGACCTGAAAAAAAAGCGCCCGGTGAAATTGCCCAAAGAAATGCTCTCCTCTGACTGGAAAACTGTGGTCAATGACCCGGATATCGATATCATTGTGGAACTCATCGGCGGCATCGAGCCTGCCAAAACCATCATCTCCCGTGCTTTACGTAACGGTAAGGACGTAGTCACCGCAAACAAGAAATTGCTGGCTAACGAAGGCAAGGATGTCTTCACCCTGGCTGCCAGACGGGGACGGCAACTGGGTTTCCGCGCCAGTTTTGTCGGTTGCCACTCCCTCATCCACGAATTTCAGCAAGCTGGTAATGCATCCAAGGAATTCCGCCGCATCTATGCGATCCTCAACGGCACTTCCAATTATATCCTTTCAAAAATGACCAGCGACGATATGACTTTTAAGGAAGCCTTGCGGGAAGCTAAAGAACACGGGCTGGCAGAACGAGACCCATCTGACGATATCGATGGTATCGATACCGCTAACAAAATCCGTATATTGTTGAACCTGATCACCAATTCTTATCAGAAAGTCCCGGATTTTCACATTGAAGGAATGCGGGATATCAATACACAGGATATCAAGTATGCCGGGGAACTGGGCTATGCCATTAAACTCGTGGGGGCTATCGAGCAGGAAAACGGGTCCATTTTCGTGGGGGTACACCCCGCTTTACTACCGGATGATTCCTTACTCGGCACATTACAAGGAGCTTATAACGGCACAGAGCTCGAGGATGAATACGGGGTAATTTCCGGCTTAGTGGCTCCGGGAGCTGGTGTCTACCCTACCACCGATGCTGCGGTCAAAGACCTGGTGGATATTGTGGAAGGCAGAACCATGCCGTTACCAACTTCATCCGAGCCGTTAATTTTAGGTTCAACCGAAACGGCCGAAAGAAGGTATTATTTACGTTTCAGCGTGGCAAATCAATCCGGAGTGCTGGCGCAGATCTGCAACATTTTCTGGAAATATAACATCAATATCGCCGGTGTTATTCAAAAAGAACCGGTAAACAGCAAATTCGTACCGCTGGTAATGACAACATATGAAGCTAAAGAGAAGAATATTCTTGAAGCCGTACAAGCTGTAGATGAATTAGCCGTGGTCAAAGCCTCAACCAAACTGATACGAATTCTCAGCGCGGATACTTAAAGGCCGGTTTTCTTTTGAGGTGGACTTATAATTCTACTCAAAATAATCCCGTAACCGGTGGCAATCAAAATCCCTAAGACGATCAGCAAGTATTTACTCCAATCGGGAAGTGGTAGTTGAGGGGGCACATAAAATGTGGATACAATCGACCAGACACTGATATTACCGGCGCTGTCAGTGGCACGTATACGCCAGTAATAGTAGTTCCAGCGACGATTCGGCAGCAGTTCTTCTCCGGCGGTTAAGGTGTATTCTGATTCGGTGAGGTTTTCACGTATGATCACCGGGTCTCGGAAATTCACGTCATGGGCAATCTGGATCTCATATTTCACCGGTTCGCTGGGATCGAAAACGCTACCCCAATCAAAAGTAATCGGTTGAGTGACACCTCCTTTCCTTTTGGGACTCAGCAGTTGGGGCACAGGTGGTGGCACATTTTCGACGATAAATAGTAACTGCTGCGTATTTACGCCATCGGTAACTGAGATAAAGTGAGAGCCAGCGTTGGTAACAGGCACTGTTATCCCATTAGAAAATTTGCCCAGGTCATCGGTATCGATGGTAAGTATTTTGGCGGAATCAAATATTATTTGGACAGGGGCATCGGCTTCAAAGCCGGTCCCACTCAGAGTCAGTCTGGCTCCAACCTCGCCGGTTGTCTTATTAATCAACAGCTTAGAGGTCACCCTTAGTTCCAGCCAACGGATGTCCCCAAGTTGGTTTTTTATCTCCACTAAGTTTACACCGGATTTTAAAGACGGGACAGCAAAAATCGCCATGAAAGAGCCGTTGGCCTCTGCAATTACATCTGAAATAGCCACTCCATTGATATACAGTTTAACCTTATCTATTGAAGGATAGCCGGTACCCCGAACGTTGACTTCATCCCCTACCGAGACGGTTACCGGCTCAATGGTCACAGCTGGTATTACCGTAAATTCGGTAATGACCGATTGTCCCACTTCGTTACTTGCGGTGATGTAATTCCTGCCTTCCGGACTGGCCGGAATAATGAACTCAATCTCACAGGTCCCGTTTGTGTCGGAGATTTTGAAGATCATCAGCTGAGAATTAGAAGGATATGAATACTTAAAACTGATTAGTTTAGCCGGGTAAAATCCGGAACATCTTACCGTGACCACAGTACCAACCGGACCACCCCATTTATCCAGGTATACAAACGGCGTCCCTATTGCGTTATCGGCCGAAGTATCCGCAAATACCAACTGCGGAAATCCGCTGGAGTATAATATAACGGCAAAAACGATAGCCCAACCTAACCTGATTTTCATAAATCTAACCAAATGGAATTCACTTGCTAATGGTAAGTGATAGCTGAAACGATGTCAACCCGTTGACGCTTTACACTGAATCGTATATTATCAGGATATGAAAAAAGAGCGCAAAATCATCCGAGCTAAATGGGATAGTAATAGGGTACGTGCGCTGCGTGATCATCTTAATTTAACTCAAAGTGAAATGGCTGAACAACTAGGCACACGCCAACAAACTATCAGCGAGTGGGAACAGGGACTGTATAAACCCCGGGGCGCTTCGTCAACATTGCTTACTATCGTTGCCGAACGTGCCAATTTTAAGTATGAGCCCAATGTAAAAGCGTGAATCCCTTACGGTCTTTCACGGAGCCTTCGGTCAGAAAATGAATATCGGCGTTTGTAAAATAAACCTGCGCATGCCGGAAAACGAAACCCTAAAGGGTAAGCGTATGGTGGTTCAATCTTTGATTTCTAAAGTTCGTGAAAAATTTCACGTATCGGTGGCGGAAGTGGAAAATGGCGATAAGTGGCAGATTGCCACTATCGGGGTATGCTATGTCAGTAACAACGCCAGACATGCCAACGAAGTAATTTCCAAGATTATGGACTATATCGTGAATACACGGTTGGATGTGGAAGTCCTGGATTGTGAAACCGAGTTTATCAATGTATTTTGATTATTACATTCGCCAGCAATTCGGAGAGCAATGGATACCTCAGCCTTCTTGAGTTATCTTACTACTTTACCTTTTTACGACGGCCAGATTGCACACCTGGAACACATCGCCGCGCGTAAAGCTGTTTATGGGAAACTAGAACAACCGCTCTCCCCTTTTGTCGAAAACTGTCTACAGAAACGAGGCTTACTACCTCTTTATACGCATCAAGCCGCCTCAGTGAACCAGGCCCTCGCTGGCAACAACGTAATGGTGGTCACGCCTAGCGCCAGCGGTAAGACTCTCTGTTATAACATTCCGGTTATGCAGGAGCTTTCAAATGACCGTTCTAGCCGCGCGCTCTACCTTTTCCCCACTAAAGCACTGGCACAAGACCAACTTCGCACTTTGCAAGAGGATTTTTGTCCCGAGCTTTTTAATCTCATGGCATTTTCTACGTTTGATGGAGATACCCCGCAAAGGGAACGCCCTGATGTTAGAAAAAATGCCCGAATCGTCCTCAGTAATCCGGATATGCTGCACGTTGGTATCTTACCCAATCACCAGCAGTGGTCACGGTTTTTAAGAAGCTTGAAATTCGTAGTTATCGATGAAGCCCACATCTATCGTGGCGTCTTCGGTTCCCACCTTTCAGGAGTCATCCGCAGGTTACGTCGGTTATGCCATCAATACGGTTCTCACCCACAATTCATTCTGGCATCCGCTACCATAGCTAATCCCCAAGAGCTGGCACAAAAATTGACCGGGCTTGAATTCGCGGTCGTTGATAAGGATGGGGCACCGACCGGAGGACGGGATTTCGTTTTCTGGAACCCCCCGATTACCGATGTCGCCAAAGGCACACGCCGTTCCGCCAACTCCGAAGCCACCAAACTTTTCACAGAATTATTGTTACAGGATACTCGTACCCTCACTTTTGTGCGTACGCGACGGCTTACAGAGTTGATATATAACTACACCCGTGCCAACTTGCGTTCCGCCAAAGCTTCGCTGGTAAAACGTGTCAGGCCTTACCGCGCCGGTTACCTGGCCGAAGATCGCCGCAAAATAGAAAAACAATTATTTAGCGGGGAATTGCTGGGTGTCGTGGCTACTAATGCCCTGGAGTTGGGCATCGACATCGGCGATCTGGATGCAACTATTTTAACTGGATATCCAGGTAGTATCGCTTCTACCTGGCAACAAGCCGGGCGAAGTGGGCGTAGCAAGGAAAAAGCTCTGAGTATTCTCGTGGGATTGGATAACCCTCTAGATCAATATTTTATGAAGCATCCGGAATTCTTTTTTAAGAAAAATTATGAAAATGCCCTGGTGAATCCGGAAAATCCTTACATCGTGCGGGGACACTTACTCAGCGCAGCCTGGGAGTTACCGTTGAGCAATGACGATGAAAAATACTTCGGTGCAGCTCTAAGCGTTGAGGTACCAGAACTAGAAAAGAGGGGTTTGCTGAAACAACGCCGCGATAAATGGTATATCTCCACCAGCCTTTCTTATCCTGCCCAGAATATTAATATCCGTTCTTCCTCAGGAGAAAACTATGCGCTGATCGATGTCTCTACCGGAGCCTTGCTGGAAACGGTCGAAGCCAATTTGGCGTTTTTTCAGATACATGAGGGCGCTATCTATCTGCACCAGGGAGACACTTACCTTATTACCAACCTGGATTTACGCACACATACTGCTTATGCCATCCCTACGGATGCTAATTATTACACCCAGGCAAGGGAGCTTACCGACCTGCACATACTAAAAATACTGCGTAGTAAACACGTCGGGAGAGTGCAAGTGCACCTAGGAGAAGTTGAAGTGACGACCACGGTGCTCGGTTATAGGAAAAAGGCGCAATTTACTGAGGAAGTCATTGGAGAGGAGAACCTCGAGTTACCACCACAGAATTTCCCCACCATTGCCCTCTGGTTCGATCTGCCGGAAAGCGCTCTGGCAGTAATTGATAAGCAACAATTGGACAGCGCCGGTGGTTTACATGCAACCGAACATGCGGCCATCGGTATTTTGCCCCTTTTCGCCATTTGTGACCGCAACGATATCGGCGGGGTATCTACACCATTGCATCCGGATACCGGTAAACCGCAGGTTTTTATCTATGACGGACACCCGGGTGGGGTGGGCATTGCGGAAAAGGGCTACGAGAGAATCGAAGACCTATGGCAAGCCACACTGGAACTTGTGAAGGAGTGCCCCTGTCTGGAAGGTTGTCCTAGTTGTATCCAATCCCCAAAATGCGGTAACAACAATAAACCACTTGACAAAAAGGCAGCACAAATATTACTCCGGAGCCTGGTTTCCAACCCCGACAAGACAAAAAGTAAGGGAATAGGCTAAAGTATAAGAATGCAATATATCGTTGGATGGTGGTAGAAAATGCATATCGATGTCAATCCGATAGCTTTTCAAATCGGAATTCTCAGTGTTGGGTGGTACGGGATATTCCTCACTCTGGCGGTTATCTGGTTAATTTTTTGGGTATGGTGGCAAATCCGTAAGGGCAATACCAAAATTAACGTAGATACGCTGATGACGATGGCATTGGTTGGCGTTCCCTCCGGAATTGTCTTTGCCAGGCTGTTACATGTTGCCGACAACATTATAATCGCCAAATTACATCCTGAATTAGTAGTCTCAGGCGCTGTATTCGATTATTCTACCGATTGGATAAAGGTTATCGGGGGTTCCGGGCTCACAGCCTACGGCGCCGTCCTCGGTGCTGCTCTCGGTGTATGGATCTATTGTAAAATCTCGAAAATTAATATCGGTCCTTTTTTTGATATGGTGGCACCTGCTGTCCTGATGGCGCAGGCAATCGGCAGAGTGGGTTGTTTATTAAACGGCTGCTGCTACGGTGTCCCCACCACTTTGCCATGGGGTCTGGAATATACCAATCCGGCTAGCTCAGGGTTCATTTCCGGGTTCTCCCAACCCACGGTGGTCTACGAAATTATTTTTTGTGTTATCGGTTTCTTTGTCCTGTTGAAATTACGTGGGGAATTTAAACCTGATGGGGCACTGTTTATTTTGTATTTGAGCCTTTATTCCGCCTGGAGAGTCGGCATTGATTTTCTACGCGAAGGAAATCCTTTGTTCTTAGGTTTACATCCTGCCCAGGTAATAGCCATTATCGTGCTCTTCATCACTATTCCCTGGATGATCATCAAGATGCGCCTGGCGAAAAATGAACCGGCCGCCATGCCACCTCCCGAAGAAACCAAGTCGGCTCCTTAATTATGTAAGCTCCAACTTATTTGAAATAAAAAGATTGCGGATTGAAGGAGGATTTATGATCCCGAGGAAACGTAAACTAGGACGTGGTGTGGCTATGGTGGGGGCGGGAATGTCCCGCTTCGGAGTCCACCAGAATCTAAACACCCGTGACCTGTTTGTAGAGGCTTACCAGGACATGTTGAAATCGGTGGAACGTGGTGTCTCTCCCAAAGATATCGAAGCCCTTTATTTGGGCAACGCCGCGGCAGAGGTCTGGGAAGCACAGGGCAGCAACGCAGCAATGATCGCCGCAGCTACCGGGTTAACTCCCGTACCGGCTGTAGCTATCGAAGCCGCCTGTGCTAGCAGCGGCGTCGCCTTACGTGAAGGTATCATCGGCATCGCTTCCGGGTTGTACGACGTGGTACTCGTCGGTGGAACGGAACGGATGAACACCATGCCTACCGACTGGAACACACTGGCATTAGCGTCTTTTTCTGATACCCTTTACGAAGGCGCGGCTGGTTTTTCATTCCCAGCGCTGTACGCGTCTATCGCGACAGCATATATGCACAAATATTCCGTACATCATGATGATTTCTTAAAAGGCGCCATAAAAAATCATCTTAATGGAGCGCTAAACCCCAAAGCCCATTTCAAACAGACTATCAAAGAATTGATGGAAGCCAGGATCGTCCGCGCCAAGCAAAAAGGTGAACCGGTGCCAACCTGGCAGACCGAAATGGATTTTCTCCACGACCCGAAGGCCAATCCGGTGGTCGCCTGGCCGAATACGCTTTATGATTGTTGCCCGGTGTCCGATGGCGCTGCCTGCGTTTTGCTGGTGGCGGAAGACATCGCTAAAAATTATACATCGACCCCGATCTATGTAATCGGGACGGGGCATGCCACCGGGCACGACCTTGCGGATCGTGATTCACTGACCAGCGTCCCGGCGACCAAAATTGCTGCCAAAGAAGCTTATGATATGGCCGGGGTAACGCCGCAGGATATAAAAATCGCCGAGGTGCACGATTGCTTTACGATTGCAGAAGTACTGGCTATCGGCGACCTGGGATTTTTTAAGGAAGGTAAAGAAGCCGCCTCAGCTGCCGGCGAGGGCAAAACTGCTCGAGACGGTATAAAACCAATCAATACATCCGGTGGTTTGAAATGCAAAGGTCATCCGGTTGGCGCTTCCGGTGCAGCTCAGGCGGTAGAAGTCTTCGAACAGATGAGGGGACATGCCGGCGCACGACAGGTCAAGAAGGATGTAAATCTAGCCCTGACACATAATGTCGGTGCACATGGTACTAATGTAGCGGTGCATATTTTTGAAAGGAGAGGTTAGAACGATGACTGAGAGAGCATTTACTTCAGATTCGTTTTATCAATATGCTGCGGAAAAAAAACTAATGGGCTCGCGCTGCCAGACGTGCGGTAAAATTTCATGTCCGCCCCGCCCTATTTGCATACACTGCCAGTGCGATAAGATGGAGTGGGTAGAGTTAAAAGGGAAAGGTAAAATTGCCGCTTTCTCCGTGATTCCCTACGGCCCTATGCCCTTCGTTAAAGAAGGTTATGGCAGGGATAACCCGCATTGTTCCGGCATTGTCGAACTGGAAGAAGGTCCCAAGGTCGCAGCTCAAATTTTGGGAGTAGATGTCAAGCATCCGGAAAATATAAAAATCGGTACCCCTGTGATCCTGGATTTTACCGAGCGGGGTAGCTGGCACTATATCGAGGATGTCTATAAAGTGAGAAAGATTTACCCGGTTTTTAAGGTAGGGTAATTTATCTATGCTGGATCCCCATCGGTTCTGGTCGGGATGAAAAAACAGGAGAGGCGCAGTACACCTCTCCTGTTTTCGTATTTGTCATTCCTGAGAATAGTCCGGCTTTACAATCCGTCTACCACCGATAAAGCCAGCACTTCATTAGTCCCGTCTTCGATCATGGCGGTACGTGCGTCCCGGAATATCTTCTCGATCGGATAATCTTTAGTCAAACCAACGCCACCGAAAATTTGAATGGCTTCACTGGCGACCTTAAAAGCAGTCTCAGTTGAAAGCCACTTACCAGCCATAGTGTGCACCATCGAAGACGCGCCGCTGGTAGCATTATACATTTGAAGACGACGGGAGAGGCCGCGGGCAGCTTCTGTCATCATAAACATTTCAAAGAGTTTTAAGCGGATATTTTTGTGCTCGAAAATTGGCACGCCACCCTGAATGCGGCTTTTAGCGTATTTGATTGCCTCATCCAACCCCGCACGGGCTAGACCGCCGAACATGACCGCCATGCTGCCCATCGGCAGGCCGCCGCCGCTAAACAAACCCGTGCCCGGTTCGCCAACTGGTTGTGGTATCAAAATCATATATTTCTTAGGCAAATGTACATCATCAAAGAAAATTTCTCCCTGATTCAAAGGTCGCTGGCCGATCTTATCCAGTGGTTTCCCCCTCGTGATCCCCCGTATGTCCAGTGGACAGATGGCAATGCCCTGGCCTTGCATCCCACGGGAGGGATCGAGTCCGATATGGAGTAACGAATGAGTCGCGATAGTGCCATTACTTACCCAGGCAGATTTTTGACCGTTGAGAATAAATTCGTCACCACGCAGAACACCCCGGAGCGAAGGACCGCATTCCGGTTTATCCCCGCCAAGTGACCAATCGCCACCGTGATCCGGTTCGGTAATACCCCAGCACCCGATCAGTTTACAATCCTTATCATGAACATATTGATACGCCAGGTCCTGTAATTCCGGCACCGGCAAATACTGGCAATAGGTAAACGGCATGCCGGAGACACCCAGACTAATCGCTAAGCCCGAATCAGCGTACCCCATCTCCTCGCCCATTAATATGCCCATCATCGGGTCCATGTCTTCCAACGTGCCGCCGATTCTTTTTGAAAAACCGGTGGCATGCAGACCGAGCGCCCGGTATTGTTTAAAAACGTCCCAGAGAATGGATTTTGGAGCGATAACATCCGCCGGGTTGGCAATTTTATCCAATTTGATACCGGCCGGACGCATCACCTCTGCTCCAAATTTTTTCACCAGATCACGCATCGCTTTTTGTTCGTCAGTTAAATTCAAGTCGATATCCGGATATGCCACGTTCGCCTCCTCAAAATTCAATTCTCCCACTATACGGCGGGAATTTTATGAATAAGCTGAGACGACTATATCTGGACTAAACAAAAATGTCAAGGATAGATAGGGGGTGAAATAAAGTAGAAGAGGGGCACTAAACCCCTCTTCTACTCTTCAATAGTTGACCACTGAAAGCCGAACTCCGTCAGCTATTATTAGAACTTGATAACAAACTTGCCGTTTTTATAGAGCAATGTATCGTCAACCCAAATTTCGCCGCCATCACGCAGGTCGCAGACCATATCCCAGTGTATTGCGGATTCATTCTTACTGCCTGTTTCGGGATACCCGGCTCCCAGGGCCATATGGAAACTGCCCCCGATTTTCTCATCGAACAGGATCTCACGGGTAAATTTCTGAATGCCTTCATTGGTACCGATGGCAAATTCACCCAGGTAACGGGAACCGGCATCGGTATTTAAGGTTTGGATCAGGAAGTCCTGGTTCTTTTCGGCGGTAGCTTTGACGCACTTGCCTTTTTCAAACGTTAGCCGGATACCGGTCACCTCACGCCCGTTTTCAATCGCGGGATATGAGAAATAGACGTGTCCCTCGGCGCTGTTTTCCACCGGCCCGGTAAAGACTTCGCCATCGGGCATATTCAATTTGCCGTTGCAGTTTTCAAATTTTCTGCCCTCGATACTCAACCGTAGATCGGTCTCCTTACCTTTGACATGAATAGATTTCTTACCTGCCAGCCATTTCACAATTTTCCCTTGCCAGGCGTCTATTTTCTTCCAATAACCGATAGGATCGTTCATATCCGGCATGCAAGCATTATAAACAAAGTCCTCATAGTCTGCCAGGCTCATATCAGCATCCTGGGCATAAGCATTGGTGGGGAATGGAGCGACCACCCAGCGGAATTCACCGGCAGCGGTACGCCGCATCATTGTTTTCATCAATTCAGTGCGAGCTTGAGAACGCAACACCATTTTGGCCGGGTCAACATTACTAAGTTCCTTGGTATTGAGATCGGAGAGCAGTACAATACGGCAGTCATAGGTATTGTAAATTAATTTGAACGGCTCCGGTACATGCTGGAGTTGAGCGTTACTCCCATAGCGATAAAGCAGGTCGTCGGTGCCTGGTACACTGACCAACACAAACGGGTTACCCCCTGCCTGTATTACTTTGCCATAAAGAGCTTTAAGCATCGGCTCGCTGGCAGTCGTGCCCTGTAGGACAACCTTTTCTCCGGGTTTTACTTCTACCGAATAATTTACCAGTAAATTAGCCAGTTTTTCTATTCTCTGATCGGTCATATTTATCCTCCTAAATACTAATTCCTAATTCGCTAAGTTCAGATATTTCTAAACTTGAGCCTATTATAGCAATTATACCCAGTTATTTACAGCGATAATACCGATTGACTAACATCTCCCGGCTGGGCTATTCTCCAAAATAGGGGAGTATAATCAAATTAAGCAAATCACGTATGCGTTGAGATAAGGAGAAGCTATGGTCACAGAAGAATTTACCGTTAACCTGCAAAATTATAAATCCGCTGCAATCCTGAAGGACGGCACGACATTAAATATCCGCGCTATCCATCCCGGAGATGAAGACAAAATCATATCTCTCTTCAGCCGCCTTAGCAAACGTACCGTAATGCTGCGTTTCCATTATCAAATGATGCAGATGTCGCGTGAAGAAGCCCGCCAGTTATGCAACGTAGATTATGATAACACCTTCGCATTAGCAGCCACTACCGGCGAGGACACCAATGAGAAATTTGTCGCGGTAGTCCGTTACACCAGACCACCTAAAGCTGATCACGCGCTTATGGCACTCGTTGTCGAAGATTTATACCAGGGCAAAGGGGTTGGCACCGCTATTCTCGAGCAATTAGTTGAGATCACCCGTTCCAAAGGTCTTCGTTATCTGGAAGCTGAGATTCTTTCAGACGTACCGGAACCCCGAAAAGTGCTCGAAGACGTCGGCTTTCGTAAGGACCGCGAGTTGGAAAACGGAGTTCTCCACATGGTACTTGACCTGCACCCGAACCCCGTAACAGAAGAAATGGCATCTCTACGGGAGGAAAAAGCCACGATCGCCTCTTTAAGGGCATTTTTGAAACCGCGGACGGTTGCGGTTGTGGGAGCGTCGCCTAAGATGTCCGGCTTGGGTTTCAATGTTTTCCGTTGCCTGATGAGCGCGGGATTCAACGGTACGATCTATCCAGTCAACCTGAAAGGAGAATCCGTCGCCTCGGTCAAAGGGTACGCATCTGTGCTCGATATTCCGGATGAAATCGATTTAGCAGTTATTGTGGTACCGGCCGAAGCTGTACAAGCCACCGTAGAACAGTGCGGCAGAAAAGGCGTTCGCGGTATTGTCGTCATTTCTGCAGGTTTCGGCGAGGCCGGCCATGATGGTGAACTAAAACAGGAAAAATTATTGAATACCGTACGCAGTTATGGGATGCGGATGGTCGGACCGAACTGCATGGGTATCATTAACACTGACATGGCAGTTAGAATGAATGCCACTTTTTCCCCCGTTTACCCACCTGCCGGGAAAATAGCCTTCGCAACTCAGAGCGGAGGTCTCGGTTTAGCGATACTGGAATATGCCCGCGCTTTGAACATGGGCTTGTCCAATTTCGTGAGCATCGGTAACCGTGCCGATGTTTCGAGCAACGATCTGATGCAGTATTGGAAAGAAGACCCAATGACCGATGTCATCCTGCTCTACCTGGAATCATTCGGCAACCCAAATAAATTTGCGCGTATCGCTCGCAGCGTTACACCTAAAAAACCGATCATCGTAGTCAAAAGCGGACGTACCGCAGCCGGGGCTCGAGCCGCGGCTTCCCATACCGGCGCCATGGCGTCAACCGATGTTGCTGCAGACGCACTCTTCAAACAGGCTGGCATTATACGAGTGAACACTCTCGAAGAATTATTCGATACCGCGATGATGCTGGCATATCAGTCTATCCCCCGCGGTAAACGAGTAGCGATATTAACCAATGGTGGTGGTCCCGGTATTTTGACCGCTGACGCCTGCGCCGATAGAGGGCTGGAGGTTCCGGCTTTAACAGAAAAAACACGTACCGAATTGCGATCCTTCCTTTCCTCACAGGCCAGTGTCGGTAACCCCATCGATATGACCGCCGAAGCCGGTTATACCCAATACCTGCGTACTCTA
>Ga0209777_10000205_pt1 | contig 103908 bp, 94 predicted proteins | sample FrelakmetHBP12HB_FD_187147 | JGI IMG/M metagenome (GOLD analysis project Ga0209777, IMG submission 187147) | Freshwater lake sediment microbial communities from the University of Notre Dame, USA, for methane emissions studies -HBP12 HB (SPAdes)... | ecosystem: Environmental > Aquatic >...
GGGGTCCCACAGCAACAAGCCGCGTGGCAGGGCAGCTCCGCGGCCGAGGTGGGGCGCGACGGCGGCCGGGGTGCCAATGAGGACGAATTGCACGCCGGGGACGCGGCCGAGCTGGCGGAGCGCCTTCAGGGTCACCTCCGGCCCGATACCATTGGCGTCGCCCAGGGTGACGGCGATGCGCAGGGGCGGTTTCATGGCGTTTAGTCCGCCGGGAAAACCTTCACAAAATACTTGTGCCGCAGCCGCTTGATCCAGTCCTTGTACAGGCGCTCGCCCTCCGCCTGGCGCACCTCGGCGCTCAGGTCGGCGTACACCTCGGGCAGCGGCCGGGTCCGCTCGGCCTGGCGCGCCTCGACCTTGATCAGGTAGAGCTCGTCGCCCGCGGCGAGCACCGGGCCGAGCTGGCCGGTCGGGATGTTGGTGACCGCCGCGGCCAGTTCGGCGCGCAGTTCCTTGGGCACGATCCAGCCCCAATCGCCGCCCTCCGCCGCGCGATGGCCCTCGGAATTTTTCTTGGCCAGTTCGGCGAAATCGCCGCCCTGTAGCGCCTGCGTGCGCAGTTGCCCGGCGGCCTGGAGCTTGGCCGTCCGTTCGGCCTCCGTGGTGCCGCGGTGCAGGACGATGACGCGCAACTGCATTTTTTCCGGCTCGCGGTATTTATCCGCCCGGCTGGCGTACAGCTCGCGCACGTCGCGCGGCATGACTACCACGCGGTCCACGATTTCCCGCCGGCGGAGGATGGACAGGATCAGGTAATCCTTGGTCTCCGCGCGCCACTCGTCCAGCGTGAGCCGCTCGGCCGCCAGGGCTTCGAAGAACGCCGCCCGGTTGTTGTTGAAACGCTCGTGGATGACTTCATTGGCGCGGTTGTCCACGAGCTGCGGGGGGACCTTGATGCCTTCCTTTTCGCTGACCAGGGCAAACTCCTCCAGGATCAGCGCGCGCTCGATCAGGGCGTTCAGCGTCCGCTGATAGGCCTCCGTCAGCTTCTTCTCCAACTCGGCCCCGCTGTAGGTTTCCATCAACTGCTGCCGGACCGGCTGCAGTTGCCCCAGCACGTCCAGGGAGGTGATGATGCGCTGGTGGACCACGGCGGCATAGCGGTCCACCACGATGCCGACACAGCGGGCCGGTTGGCCGGCGGTGAGCGCCAGCCCCAGCCCGAGCAACAGACCATATTTCGAGGATCCCCGCATGGTGCCGGCGGCTACTATGGCAAAACCCGCCCGCCGGCGCAACGCCGCGTTCTGGGCTGGAAGAGGGCAGCAATTCGCATTATGATTTCTTCTGGAGCGGAACCGGTAACGGTTCCGGGCTCTACCGGAACGTTTACACGTTCCGCTCCGGGGCCAGATCGCTCCGATCTACCCAAAATGCAAATTGCTGGGAAGAGGGTGACAGGCAACCTGGCGCACGGTAAGTTACGTGCGTGACCGCGAAAGGCACCGTTTAGTCCACTGCCGGAGAGGCACCGGGCTCGATTGTCCGAACGATCTCCAGAATCCGCTCCTTGAATTCCACCGGCGCCTCGATGTGGCCCCAGCCATACGTGCCCTGAAAAACGCCATCCAGGGCGGAGTCGTGGTAGCTGCGCACCCGATGCGGAATGGCCTGGCTGGTCAGGATGTCGTCCACGACTTCCGCCTGCACCTCGTTCTCCAGCACAACGATCTTTTCGAAGCGTTCCATAAAGTCTCCCGCCGGTTGATCCCGGTTGCCAAGCGCATTATCGCACGCCCCCGGGCGCTACGACGACTGGTTTTTTCTTGTTTGTCGGCCCGGCTTGGCATACCTCTGATAAACCTCTTTGGCCGTTGCGGGGTAAAGCCTTGATCCGTTGTTAGGAGAAACCGGGGATGAATCTGAAAATGCTGGCGTTGTTCGTCCTGGCCGCCGGCGTGGCGGGTGCCGTGGGCGCCGAGGGCCTGAACGGCCACGACGAGATCCAGGACCAGTTCGAAAGTCTGCAGCATGATTTCGCGCGGCGGCCTGTTTTCCAGCGCCATGCCCCGGAGACGTTCCGCGCGGAGGCCTTGGTGCTGGCTGCGGACCGCGATCCGGCCGATATCGTGCTGCGCCGGACGGCGGCCCTGCTGGCCGATCTGAGGAAAAGAACGACGGCCGGCACCTTCACCGCAGCGGAGGAACAGCTGGCCGACCTGCAGCGCCAGAACGCGGTGACCGCGGTGACGGATGCCGGGGCGCGGCGCGCCTTGTTCGGCGCGGCGTGCGCGGCGCGCCGTCGGATTACTTTTGCCAATCCGTTGCTGAATTTCGACCAGCTTCTTTTCATCAAGCGGCACCGGGCGCTGTACAACCACATGTGCGATCAGTTCTACGGCCTGGCCGCGACGCCCGGCGGCGGCCTTTATGTCCTGGAACAGCCGTTCGGCGATCACCCCGCGGTGCGGGATGTCCTGGCCAACGCCGTAGTGGAAAACGGGCGGTTGCAGGGGCAGCCGTTGTCCGGCGGGCCGACGGCACCGCCGCCGGTGGCCTACGACGGCGAAGGCCATCGTTCCGGCACGGAATCGGGCGGGGGGACGTTCCTGTCGCCCAGCCTCTCCTACGACGGCCGGACGATCCTGTTTGCTTTCGTGGAGAACCGGGGCGATCCGCAGCACCGCTGGCACACCGATCCGACCCGCGGGCACTGGGCCGAGGGGCGGTGCTACCATCTCTTCCAGGTGGGCGTGGACGGCCGCGGGCTGCGCCAACTGACCGACGGCACCTGGAACGATTTCGATCCCTGCTGGCTGCCCAACGGCCGGGTGGCGTTCATTTCCGAACGGCGCGGCGGCTACCTCCGTTGCGGCCGGGTGTGCCCGCTTTACGATCTTTGCGACATGGCCGCGGACGGCAGCGGCATCAATGCCCTGAGCTTCCATGAAAGCAACGAATGGAGCCCCGGCGTGACCCATGACGGTCGGATCATCTACACGCGGTGGGATTACGTGGACCGGCATGGCTGCGCGGCGCATCTGCCGTGGATCACCAGCTTGACGGGAACCGACGCGCGCGCCCTGCACGGGAACTTCGCGCCGCGGCCGGTGCGGCCGGACATGGAACTGGACGTGCGGGCCATCCCGGATTCCCATAAGTACGTGGCGCTGGCGGCCCCGCATCACGGCCAGGCGTATGGTTCCTTGATCATCCTTGATCCGCGGATTCCGGACGATGACGCCATGGGACCGGTGAAGCGGCTGACGCCGGAGGTTGATTTCCCGGAAAGCCAGGGCGGCGGTGAAGTGTACGGTTCACCGTATCCGCTGGCCGAGGATTACCATCTCTGCGTTTACGATGCCGGCATGCAAGCGCCCCAGGCCCGGGACGGCCGGGGCCGGTACGGGATTTATCTCGTGGATAGTTTCGGCAACAAGGAGCTGATTTACCGCGATCCGGAGATGGCGTGCCTGAGTCCGATCCCGCTGCGTCCGCGGCCGGTGCCGGCGGTGAGCAAGCTTTCCCTGCCGGGGCGGGACGCCGGCTCGGAGGCGGTCAGCCCCGGGGCGCCGGGCGAAGCGATCATGGCGGTGATCAACGTGTACGACAGCATCCAACCGTGGCCCGCGCAGTTGAAGATCAAGGAACTGCGCATCTATCAGCTCCTGCCGATGTCGGCGCCGTCGGGCCGGCCGCCCCATGAAACCGGCCAGCGGCTGGCCGAGGCCGGGGATTCCGTCGTGCCCTGCCGGCGGGTGCTCGGGACCGTGCCGGTCGAAGCCGACGGCAGTGCGCATTTCGTCGTGCCGGCCTACCGGGAGGTCTTCTTCCAGGCGCTCGACGAGCAGGGCCTGGCGATGCAGTCCATGCGGTCGGCCACCTATGCCCGGAACGGCGAGCGCCTCGTCTGCCAGGGTTGCCATGAACCCGGACACCGCGCGCCCGTCAACAACAAGCCGACGCCGCTGGCGTTCAAGCGGGCACCCTCGCGACCCCGGCCCGACGTCAGCGGTTCCAACCCCCTCAGTTATCCGTTGCTGGTCCAACCCGTGCTGGAGCGCCGATGTGTGGAATGCCATGAGCAGAACAAGGACAAGGCCCCGAACCTGAAGAAAGACCCGCAGGCGAACCAATGGTACGCCTCTTACAATAGCCTGGTCCCGTATGCTTATACCAGCTATGGGGCCGGCGGGGACTGGAACAGCCCCCGGTTCTACCGGACGATGCCGGGGCAGTTTGGCGCGCGCGTCACCCGGCTGTATGCCCTGCTCAAGCAGGGCCACCATGACGTGAAACTGTCTGCCGAGGACCTGCACCGCCTCACGCTGTGGCTCGATTCGGCGTCCATGTTCTATGGCGTTTTTGAAAAAGAAGGCGGCGAAGCCCAACTGCGCGGCGAGCTCGCCCAGGCCACGCTGGAGTGACATGAAACACATTAAACTGAAGCTGGTCATGCTCAGCACCCTGCTGCTGGCGTTGGGGAACGCCGGCGGACAAACCGCCCCCGCGCCGCTCCGTTTGGACGATCTGCGGAAGCAGTTCGAAACGACCATCCGCGACGTGCAGCGGCAGGAACGGGAGACCGCCAAACAGCTCCAGCAACGCTACCTCGCCGGTCTGACTGCCCTGGAAGAGTCGCTGCAAGCCGCCGGCAACCAGTTGACGGCCGTGCTCGCCGTGAATGCGGAAAGGAAGCGCTTTGAGGGGGCCGGCGATATCCCCGAGAGCGCCCTGGCCGAGCAGCCGCCGGCGCTGCGGAAACTTCAGGACGCATGGCGCGCGCAGACTGCCGGCGGGCCGCGGGAGCAGGCGCAGAAGATCGTCGCGGCCAGCGAACGCTACCTCCAGAACCTGGCCGTGCTGCAAAAGGAACTGACGGCGCGGAACGACACCCGCGGCGTGGACGAGGTGAAAGCGGAGAAGGACCGGGTACTGGGCAACAACCGGGTGCGCGAGGCGCTGACGTTGCTCCAGTCGGCACCACCGCCGTCCCCGCCGCCGGTGCCGCCCGCCCCGCCGCCGGCCAACCGCACCGCACCCCCCCCCACGCATCCGAAGTTTGACGTGACGAAGGATTTTTCCGTCAAGGAGAATCCCGCCAAGCCGTGGTCGTACGGGTGGGCCAAGAAACCGGGGGATGCGTTTCATCTGTATATAAAAAGGTACAGCGACAAGACCTTCCCGGTCATCCACGGCTGGAAAGTGAACGAGCTTCCGGTGGTCGGCATCAACACCGGTGAAGAAACCCTGCATCCCAGCGGCACGACCTTCCGTCCCCGGCAAGTTGTCTTGCATCCGGGACCGAGCGGAGAATGCTCCGTCATTCGCTGGATGGCGGTACGGGCGGGGACGGTCTCGATCACCGGGGCGTTCAGCGGAATGAGCGGCTACAACTATGCGCCGGTGACGACCACCGACGTGCACGTGTACCACAACAAGAAGGAAGTCTTCGGGTCCTTCGTGAACCTGCAAGGCCAGGGGAATAAAAGCCCGTTCGAGGTCAAGGTAACGGTGCAAACGGGCGACGCGATTTATTTTGTCGTCGGCACCGGCAACGGGACGCACTACTCCGATTCCACCGGCCTGGAGGCGGTGATTGATTATACGCCCTAACCCGGGCGCGCCCGCTCCGGCGCGGCGCTTCAGGCCAGTTTGCCAGCCAGATCCGGCTCGTGCAGAATCGACACGCCGCATGTATTGGCCTTGTCGAGCTTGGAGCCGGGGTCGGCGCCGACAATCAGAAAATGGGTTTTCCGGCTGACGCTGTCGGTGACGATCGCCCCCTGGCTCCGCAGCCGCTCGCGGAGTTCGTCGCGCGACCACTGCTTCAGGGTGCCTGTGATCACCACGGTTTTCCCGGCGAAGAATCCTCCCGGGGCCACGGGCTGGGCGCCAGGCGCAGCAGATAGCGTTACGCCGGCGGCCCGCAGCTTGTTGAGCACGGTGCGGTTGCGCGGGTTCTGAAAGAAATCCACGATGCTTTGCGCCATCACCGGGCCGCAATCGGGGACGCTCTCCAAAGCGGGGACGTCGGCCGCCATGAGCTTGTCCAGGGAGACGAAATGGTCGGCGAGCTTCCGTGCCGCGCCTTCGCCGATGTGCAGGATGCCCAGGCCGTGGAGCAGCCGCCACCAGGCGCGCTGTTTACTGGCCTCAATCGCCGCGACCACGTTGGCCGCGGATTTTTCGCCCATGCGGTCCAGGCCGGCAAGCTGCGCCGCGGTCAGGCTGTATAGATCGGCGACGTCCTGCACCAGTTGTTTTTCGACGAGTTGGTTGATCAGCACCTCGCCCAGGCCCTCGATGTCCATGGCGCGGCGCAGGGCGAAGTGTTCCAACCGGCGCTTGAGCTGGGCGGGGCAGGCGATGTTCGCGCAGCGCCAGGCGACGAATTCCGGGTCGCGCCGGATCGGCCCGCCGCAGGCCGGACATTGGCCGCGCAGATGCTGTTGGATGTCGAAGGGCCGGGTGTCCGGTGGTCGCTGATCCGGCGCCACGCCGACGACCGCGGGGATCACCTCGCCGGCCTTCTCGACGATCACCAGGTCGCCGACGCGGATGTCCTTGCGCTTGATTTCCTCCTCGTTGTGCAGCGTGGCGCGGGCGATGGTCGAGCCGGCCAGCGCGACCGGCTCCAGTTCCGCCACCGGGGTCAGCACTCCGGTGCGGCCGACCTGAATCGTGATGGCCCGGAGCCGGGTGCGGGCTTGTTCGTGGCTGTATTTGTAGGCGATGGCGTAGCGTGGCGCTTTGGCCGTGGCGCCGAGGCGCGTCCACTGGTCGCGGCGGTTGACCTTGACCACGGCGCCGTCAATCTCGTACGGCAGGTCCGCGGCGCGCTGCTGAAAATCCGCCGTGCGCCGGATGACCTCTTCCATGTCCCGGCAGACCCACCAGTATTGCGGGGTCGGCAACCCGAGGGCTTTCAGGGTTTCCAGCACCGCGGCTTGCGTCGGACAGAAAGCCGCCGCCGGTGCGCCGGCGCCGGCGTCCACCGCGCCGATGGCATAGAACACCGCGGCCAGCGGACGTTGGGCGACGATGCGGGGATCCAGTTGCTTCAGCGAGCCGGCGGTGGCGTTGCGCGGATTGGCCAGCGATTCTTCGCCAGCGCGCGCGCGCGCGGCGTTCATTTTCTGGAAACCGGTCAAAGGCATGTAGGCCTCGCCGCGGACTTCGAGGAGCGGGGGGGGCTTAAGATTAGGATTAAGAGCAAGATTACGATTAAGCACGGGAGAAAGGGAAAGAGGAATGGATTTGATGGTACGGATGTTCGCCGTGATGTCGTCGCCGGTGGTTCCGTCGCCACGGGTGGCGCCGAGCAGCAGCCGGCCGTGCACATAGCGCAGGCTGATGGATACGCCGTCAATCTTGGGCTCCAGCACGTACTCGACCTGCTCGCCGGGCAGCAATTTGCGGACGCGCGTGTCGAATGCGCGCAGTTCCTCGAAATTGTAGGTATTGTCCAGCGACATCATGGGTTGCAGGTGGGCGATGCTGCGGAATGCCTTCAGCGGTTCACCGCCGACGCGCTGGGTGGGGGAATCGGGCGCGACAAACTCGGGGAACTGCGTTTCGAGGTCCGACAACTCGCGGTATAGCCGGTCATATTCCTGGTCGGAGATTTCCGGCCGCGTCTCGACGTAGTACAGGCGGTTGTGGCGGTTCAGCTCCGCGCGGAGGCGTTCGATCCTGGCTTGGGCCTGCGTCCTGTTCATGATCGGCCTGGCATGAGCAACACCACCGCGGCGCCCAGGGTGTCCGCAATCCAATCCCAGAATTCCATGCTGCGTCCGGGGGTGAACCATTGATGAAACTCATCCGTGGCGCCGTAGAGCGAGGCCAGCGCGAAAGCGCCCACGACGGCCTGCCACCCGGCCAGGCGCGGCTCGCTCCGCAGCGCGCGCAGGAGCAGTAGCGCCAGCGTCGCGTACATGAAAAAATGCAGCACCTTGTCCCAATGGGGCAGCCCGGACAGGTCGAGCACCTGGAGCGGTACCGTGGTCGCGCTCTCCACAAAGAGCAGCGCCGCCCACGTCAGCGGCGGCAGCCAAAAGAAAAGGAGGTTTTTTTCGTTCTTAGTCACGACGACATGATAGGCCCTGGAGGGCCGCAGCTCAACTATTTTGGGTTTGGCGAAAGATTTGCTGTTCAGGCGGACAGCGGGCTTTTACTATTGAAAATTATATGAAATTCCGCGTTCCATCGGGACGGGCCTGCCGGGCGGTGAGCGGAGGGCTATTGTGCCTGACCGCCGCCGGCTGTCGCTCGCCGGAAGCCTACCGACGCCAGGCGGATGAAGTGGCCACGAACATTGTCACCCGGCTGCGGGCCAAAGCCGTGGGCAAGAACGCGCCGTTCACGATCGAGGCGCCCGCCGACACGTTGCGCCGGCGCCTGCTGCTGGATCAGCAGTTGCCCGGCGCGCCGGGCGGGACCAACGGTCCGCCGGCGATCCGGTCCCTGGCCGCCGGGAAAGCCCTGCCGCTGACGCTGAACGAGGCCCTGCAGGTGGGCGCGCGCAACAACCGGGACTACCAGAAGAGCAAGGAAACCATTTTCATCGCCGCGCTGGCGCTGGATCTGGAGCGGGTGAAGCTGGGCACCCTGTACAGCGGCCAGTTGTCCAGCGCCTATACCGAGGATCACTCCGGTGCGAACACCGTGCGCGGCGTTGATAACAACGCTACCGCCGGGCTGAAGCGCCAGTTCGCCAGCGGCGTGGCCTTTACCGGCAAGCTGGCGCTGGATCTGGTCAAGCTGCTGACGCTCGACCGCGATTCCGCCCTCGGCCTGCTGGCCGATGCGACGGTGGCCGTGCCGCTGCTGCGGGGCGCCAGCCGGGCGGTGGTCCTGGAGCCGCTGACGCAGGCTGAACGGAATGTGGTGTATGCCATTTATGACTTCGAGCATTTCAAGTCTACCTACGCCGTGAGCATCGCGCAGGGTTATCTGGCCGTCTTGCAGCAAGGCCAGCAAGTGCAGACGGCCACGGAGAGCCAGCAACGGCTGCTGGCGGGCTGGCAGCAGGCGCGGAAACTGGCGGATGCGGGCCGGTTGCCGGAGATCCAAGTGGACCAGGCGAAGCAGGCCGAACTGCAGGCGCGCAGCCAACTGCTGGACGCCCGGCAGAATTTCGATTCGGCCCTGGACAACTTGAAAGTCAAGCTGAGCCTGCCCACCGATGCCCGCGTGGAACTCGATCCGCGGGAGTTCGCGCGCCTGGCGGCGGCCGCCAGCCGCCTGCAGGCCGCCGGTGCCGCGCCGGGCGGCGCGCCCGCCCCGGCGGCGGTGCCGTTCGCTATCGGAGAGGAGCGGGCGTTGCCGCTGGCGCTGGCGCGGCGCCTGGATTTGCAGGCCGCACGCAGCCAGGTGGAGGATGCACAGCGGGCCGTGGTGGTGGCGCGCGACGCGCTGCGGGCGGATCTCAAACTCACCACGACCGCCAAGGTCGGGGAAAGCCGGTCGCTGTCGTCCGCCACCCAGGCGAACGCGCGGTTCAGTCCGGCGTCCGGCAACTACCAGGCGGCGCTGGAGCTGGACCTGCCGTGGGAGCGCACGGCGGAACGGAACGCGTACCGCGCGAGCCTGATCGCGCTGGACCAGGCGGTGCGGGCGCAGCAGGAAACGGAGGACCAGGTCAAGCTGGACGTGCGGCTCTCCCTGCGCAACCTGCAGAACGCCCGCGCCACTTACCTGATCCAGGCCGAGGCGTTGCGCCTGGCCCGGCGCCGGGTCGAGAGCACGCAGTGGTTCCTGCAGGCCGGCCGGGCCCAGATGCGCGACGTGCTCGATGCGCAGGATTCGCTGGTGCTGGCCCAGAACGCCGTGAATGCCGCGCTGGTCAACTGCCGGGTGGTGGAACTGCAGTTGCAGCGCGACATGGAAGTGCTGGATGTGAACGAGGAAGGGTTGTGGCGTGAATATACAGTTGAAAACAGTCCTTGACGCCCGGTGGCTGCGCGCCTGGCGGCGTTGGCCCTGGTGGCTGCGGGCGCTCCTGGGCGGAGCGCTGCTGCTGACGCTCTGGGCGGTGGTCGGGCATCTACGGCATGGGCCCGATGCGGAGGACGTGCCGGTGGGCGTCGTGCAGAGCGGCCCGCTGGCCATTAACATCACTGAAGTCGGTACCATCCAGAGCCGCGACAAGGTCGTGGTGCGCAACGAGGTCGAAGGCCGCAATACTATCATCTCGCTGATCGAGGAGGGCAAGACGGTCAGGAAAGACGACCTGCTGGTGGAATTGGACGCCAGCGATTTCCAGAAGCGCCAGGCGGAGCAGCAGATCCTGGTGGAAAACGCCGAGTCCGCCGTCATCCAGGCCCGGGAAAACCTGGCGCTGGTCTTGAATCAGAACCAAGCCGCGCTGGATCAGACCGCCGTGGACGCCCAGTTTGCCGGGCTGGAGCTGGTCAAGTACGAACAGGGCGAGCTCCCCCAGGAAATCCAGAAGCTGGAGGCCCAGATCACGCTGGCGCGCGAGGAGATGCAGCGGGTCGGCGACAAGCTCGAGTGGTCACGCAAACTGGCCAAGGACGGCTATGTCACGCGCATGGAGCTGCAGGCGGATGAACTGGCGGTGAAGAAATGCGAACTCGACCTCCAGTTGGCCCTGCGGGCCCTGACGGTGCTGAAGGAGTATGCTTCCGTCCAGAAGATGACCAAATTGCGCAGCGACATCAACCAAACCGGGCTGGCGGTGGAACGGGCCAAGCGCAAGGCCGTGGCCGACCAAACGCGCGCCGAGACGGATCTCCGGGCCAGGAAGCAGGAATATGAACGGCAAAAAACCAAGCTCGACCATATCGTGGATCAAATCGCCAAATGCCGGATCCTGGCGCCAACCGACGGCCTGGTGGTGTATGCGTCCACCGCCGGGCCCCGGCGCGGACAGATGGAGCCGTTGCGCGCCGGACTGGATGTGTACGAGCGCCAGGACCTGATCTACATTCCGACCGCGGCGTCCATGATCGCGGAGGTCAAGATCCAGGAGGCCAGCCTGACCAAGCTCCGTGCCGGCTTGCCCGTGCGCCTCAAGGTGGATGTGCTGCCCAACCGCATCTTCTGGGGCCAACTGGAAAAAATCGGTGTGATGCCCGACGCGGTGGACGCCTGGCTGAACCCCGATCTCAAGCTCTACACCTGCACGGTGACATTCGACGCCGCGTCGGGCGAACTGCGGCCGGGCATGGGCTGCCAGGCCGAAATCATCATCGAGGAGTATGACCAGGCGGTCTTCGTGCCGGTGCAGTCGGTGCTGCGGATCAAGGGCCGGCCGACGGTGTTCGTGATGACGCCCGGCGGGCCGCGGGAGCGGCCGGTGGAGGTGGGGTTGGACAACAACCGCATGATCCGCATCCTGAGCGGGCTGAAGCCCGGTGAAAAAGTGCTCCTCAATCCGCCCCTGCCCCTGGCGTCGATGGAGGACGAGGGGTCGGCCAAGGAGGCCCGCTCGCGGGCCCAGCCGCCGGCCAAAGCCAAAACCGCCCCGCCCGGCAAAGCCGGCGATGCCTGACCGGGTTGTACCACATGCCGCCCCTCATCCCCCAGCAGCCGCCCGTGGATCCGGAAACCATCATCCGGTTCGAACACGTCGAAAAAATCTACCGGATGGGCGATCACGAAGTGCGCGCGTTGGACGACGTCTCCCTGGCCATTTCGCCGGGTCGTTTCCTGGCCGTCATGGGCGCGAGCGGCTCCGGCAAAAGCACGCTGATGAACCTGCTGGGCTGCCTGGACAAGCCGACCGCCGGCCGCTACCTGCTGGAAAACCGCGACGTGGCCGGGCTGGACGACAACGCCCTCAGCGCGCTCCGCCTGCGGCGCATCGGTTTCATCTTCCAAAGTTTCAACCTGATTCCGCAGCTCACGGTCCGCGAGAATATCGAGTTGCCGATGTTTTATCTCGATCGCGACAGCGCGGCCGGCAACCGGCGCGCGCTGGAGTTGGCGGAACTCGTCGGCCTGTCCGACCGGCTCGATCACCGGCCCGCGCAATTGTCCGGCGGCCAGCAGCAGCGCGTCGCCATCGCCCGCGCCCTGGCCAACGATCCGGTTATCATTCTCGCCGACGAACCCACCGGCAACCTGGACAGCAAGACCGGCCGGCAGATCATGGAACTCCTGGTCCGTTGTAACGCGGCCGGCAAAACCATCGTCATGGTCACGCACGAATCGCGCCTGGCCGCCTATGCGCAGGCCCGGCTGCACATGAGCGACGGCCGGGTGGACCGCGTCGAGGAGGGCGCCTGACATGTGGAAAACCCATGGCTGGCGTGATGTGCGGTTGGGCATCAAGGACCTGATGCTGCACAAGCTGCGATCGTTGCTGACCATGCTGGGTGTGATTTTCGGCGTGGCCAGCGTCATTGCCATGCTGGCCGTGGGCGAGGGCGCGAGCCGGCAGGCCCTCGACCAGATCCGCCGCCTCGGCAGCCGCAACATCATCCTGACCTCCGTCAAGCCGGTGGCGGACGAGGGCGGACAACCGAACCGGAACAGCTTCATGTCCGTGTACGGGCTGCTGGAGGACGATTTTCTGCGGATTCGCGAAACCATCGCGTGGATCCAGCGGGTGGTGCCCGTCCGCCTGATCCGCAAAATGGCCGCGCTGGGGGAGCGCAGCCTCGAACTGCGGGTCGTCGGCACGACGCCCGACTGGTTCACGCTCGTCCGCCGTCCGGTGATCGCCGGCCGCATCCTCGGCCCCAACGACGACGATCAAAGCAACATGGTGTGCATCCTGACCGAACGCGGCGCGCGGCGCCTGCTGGCCACCAAGAGCGTGCTCGGGCAGAAAATACGGCTCGGGGGGAGCGTGTTCGAGGTCATCGGGATTGTCGCCAGCGCCGAAGCCGGCGGCGCTGTGCAGGCGCCCGACCAGAATGTGGATGTGTACATCCCCCTCAGCGCCAGCCTGTCGCGCTACGGCCGGCGCATTACCTACCGCACCAGCGGCACGCGCGAGCTGGAGCAGGTGGAGTTGCACCAGATCCTGGTCGAGGTGACGGAGGAACAGTACGTCGAGGAGGTGGCTCGCGCCCTCGAGGCCATGCTGCAGCGGTTCCACAAGAAAACGGACGTCAAGATCAGCATCCCGCTCACGCTGCTGCGCCAGGCCGAGGCCACCAAGCGCACGTTCAACATCGTCCTCGGTTCGATCGCCGGCATCAGCCTGCTGGTCGGCGGCATCGGGATCATGAACATCATGCTGGCCTCGGTCACCGAGCGCACGCGCGAGATCGGCATCCGCCGCGCCATCGGCGCCCGGCGCGGGCAGATCGTCATGCAGTTTCTGATCGAGACCGTGGTGCTGTCCGGCCTGGGCGGCGTGATCGGCATCGGCGTGGGCTTTCTCATTCCGCTGGCGATCAGCCGGCTCTCCGGCCTGCCCACGCAGGTGCCGTTGTACGGGTTGGCGCTGTCGTTCGGCATCAGTGTGCTCATCGGCATCGTCTTCGGCCTGTACCCGGCCATCCGCGCCGCGAACCTCCATCCGATCGAAGCCCTGCGGCACGAGTGAACTATCCGCGCCATCGCTGCAACAGCATAGGGTCAGCAACAGCATAGGGGTCAGGGCTCGCCATTCGCCAATTAAATTGACATGATAATGGAGATGTGGTGAGATGGATTCATGGTAAGACCTCTACGCAGACCGGTGGCGGATGGCTGGTATCATGTGTTCGGCCGGGGCAACGAACGCCGCGAGATTTTCGGTGAGGCGCGGGATCGGGAGCATTTTCTGGAATTGCTGGCCGTGCTGCCTGGACGGTTTCGCGTACGTATTCATGCGTACGTGCTGATGGACAACCACTACCATGCCGTTCTGCAGACGCCGGAGGCAAACTTGAGCGCGGCAATGCAATGGTTTCACGGTAGCTACAGTGCCTGGTACAACGCGAAGCATGCCCGCGTGGGGCCGCTGTTCCAGGGACGATACCGGGCGATCCCCGTGGAGAACGGCGCGTGGGCGTACACGCTGAGCCTGTACGTGCATCTGAACCCGTTGCGGATTGCGGGGTTGGGTTTGGACAAATCCGGGCGGGTGGCGGAGTCGAAGGGCTGGCGGGTGCCGACGGCAGAGCAGGTTACAGATCGGTTGATGCGACTTCGGGCGTATTACTGGAGTTCCTATCGCGCGTACGCGGGATATGCGGTAACGCCCGCGTGGTTGAAGACCGAGACGCTCCTGCAACAGGCGCATCGCGAGCCGTCGCGTCGGCAGGCGGCGTACCGGCTGGAGGCCCGCGGCATGCTGAGCCACGGTGTGGAGCCATCGCGTTTAGAGCGCCTGCGGGATGCGGTGGCGATCGGGAGCGCGGACTTCGCCGGGCGCATACGGCGTCTGGCTGTCACAGGTCCGCTGGACGGTATCGTTGGAAAGCGGGAACTGCGCCGCCGCGTGCCGGTGGCGAAGGTGCGGCGCGCCACGGAGGCCGTCATGGGCACGCCCTGGGAGGCGTTTTTGGTCCAGCATGGCAACTGGGGCTGTGCGCTGTTTTTGTGGGGCGTCCGTCAGTTGTGCGGACTGACACTGCGCGAAGCGGGACGCCAGGTAGGGGGCATGCATTTCTCGACCGTGAGCACGGCGATTCGCCGCCTCGAACAGCGTGCAGCCAAAGATCCGACACTGCGGGCACTGCAGGTCAGACTTGTTAATATGGCGAATGACGAGCCCTGACCCCTGGAGGAAGACCCCTGGAGGAATGGGTATCTGCGCAAGCCGGCGACCGTAGATGAATTCGGCGTCTGGCAGAAAGAACGAACGAATAGCAATCGGCTTGACCGCTGCGCGGCGCCGGAGCAAAGTCAGCGGGCGTGAACGGGACGTCGCCGCCGGCAGGCTGGGGGACGACGGGACGGCGAAGCAACCGACGGCAACAACGAGGCGAATTATGTCGAGCAGTTTTGGAACTATCCTGCGCGTCACCACTTTCGGGGAAAGCCACGGCGGCGGCGTCGGCGCCGTGGTGGACGGCTGCCCGCCGCGGCTGCCGCTCGCGGCGGCGGACATCCAGCCGCAGCTCGACCGGCGCCGCCCCGGCCAGAGCGCGCTGACCACGCCGCGCGCCGAAGCCGATACGGTCAGCATCCTGTCCGGCGTGGAAAACGGCCTGACGCTCGGCACCCCGATCGCGCTGCTGGTGATGAACCGGGACATGCAGCCCGGCGATTATGCCGGCCTGGCGAACATCCCGCGGCCGTCCCACGCCGATTTCACCTACCAGGTGAAGTATGGCATCCGCGCGGCGAGCGGCGGCGGCCGCGCCAGCGCGCGCGAGACCGTCGGCCGCGTCGCGGCCGGCGCCGTGGCGGAGAAAATACTGCGCGTGCGCTGGAACGTGGACATCGTCGCCTGGGTCAGCGCCGTCGGCGCGGTGGACGCGCCCGACCTGACCGGCCGTGTGCTCAGCCGCGCCGACGTGGACCAATCCGCCGTCCGCTGCCCGGACGCCGCCGCCGCGCAACGGATGGAAGCGGACATTGTGGCGGCGCGCGACGCCGGCGATTCCGTCGGCGGCATCGTCACCTGCGTCTGCCGGAACGTGCCGGCGGGGTGGGGCGAGCCGGTGTTCGACAAGCTGGAGGCGCTGTTGGCGCAGGCGATGCTGTCGCTGCCGGCGACCAAGGGCTTCGAGATCGGCTCCGGCTTTGCCGGCGCGCGGTTGCGCGGCTCGGCGCACAACGACGCCTTCGTGAACAAGGGCGGCCGGCTGGGGACCGCGACCAACCGCAGCGGCGGCGTGCAGGGCGGCCTTTCCAACGGCGAGCCGCTCGTTTTCCGCGTGGCCTTCAAGCCGCCGGCGACCATCCGCCGGCCGCAGCCGACGGTGGATTTCGACGGCCGGCCGGTCACGCTCGCCGCCGCGGGGCGGCACGATCCCTGCGTCGTGCCGCGCGCCGTGCCGGTGGTCGAAGCCATGGCGGCGCTGGTCCTGGCCGATGCCGCGCTGCGGCCTTCCTTCGCGTAGCTCCGAAGGGCATTCTGCCCTCCTTCGCGCAGCGATTCCGCCTTCGCTCAAAGAGCTACGGGCGGACGAGACGGAGGGCAAGCCGGACCAGCGCGCGGCTGAGCCGCCAAGAAACGTCCCGGCGGAGCGGGGCGGCTATAGCAATCGTCGGGACGCCGCTTCTACGACGCATGCGCACCAAAAAAGTAAGAGGCCGGGAGATCGCGCTCCCGGCCTCTTGGAACTCTGACCTCAGGGTTGCCGCTACGGCGTCGCATCCACCGACTCGGCTTCAATGCGGTAGAACCGCTGCGTGGCGCCGGAGGTGCTTGTATCCTGAATCTGAATAGTCCCGTCAATGCCGTTGGTCCAGCCCGGCGGCGTGACCACATTCGTCCACCCGCCCGTATTCAGCAGGTCATCGTTGTAGAGGATCCGGTATTTGACGCCGTTGGTGGTTACGATTTTGAACGTGGCCTGTCCGGACGAATTCACGTTGAACGTCCCGCTGCCGCCCACAAAGGTTGGCGGCGGCACATTTGTAACGCTGATCGTTATGTTGGTGCTGCTGAAGCCGAGGTCGTTGGTAACCGTCAGCCATACGGTGTAGGTGTTAGCGTTGGTGAAGGTGTTGGTCACGTTGGTGTCCAGCGTGTCGAGCAACCGATTGCCGAAATCCCAATGACGGCCTGTGATGGAAGAGCCCCCGTCCGTCGAGGTATCGGTGAAGCTCACTTTCAAGGGTGCAAAGCCGTTTGTCGTATTGACGCTAAAGCTCGCCGTCGGCTTCGCCGTCTCACCAACTTGTAGGAAGCCGCCGCCGGTGATCATCGCCAGACTGCTGCTGCCGAACACCCCGTTCCCCTGCGGGGTCCCATTGACATAAATCGCCGTCACCTTGTTGGTGCCGATGTAGGGGAGGTCGAGCGTGCCTGCGGTCGTAGACAGATACACGCTCGTGTTGGTGGCGAGAGCTATCGGGTGGGTCAGCCGCAGAATGCCGTCGTTGACCGTCGTATCGCCGGTGTAGGCGTTCGTGCCGGCGAGCGTCAGTGTGCCCGCGCCGGCCTTGGTCAGGCCGAAGCCACTGCCGCTGATCTCTCCGCCAATGGTGAGATTGGTTGCAGCGACGGTGATTTGCGGCGTGGCGGTCAGCGTCACCGGGGCGGTGCCGAAGCTCAGGTCACTGGAACCGGTGAAGGTGAAGTCGCCGCCGATACTGATGGTTCCCTGTCCCGCCTGGATGCCTTTGAGGTCCAAGGTCATGGCCGAACCGCTAGTGTTATCAATGGTGCCGCCAGTGATCGTGAATACTCCGTTGTTGTTTCCATACGCCCTGAATGCTCCGGCGGCGTCTGCCGTAGCGAAATTGAGCGTGCCTGCCGTGAGGGTGTATTTCGCCAGAGTAAGCCAAGACCAACCCGCACCTGCGTCTGCCGCAAGTGATGGGGCTTGCAAGTTCACCACCGGCCCGGAATGGGTGATCGTGGTGCCTCCCGCATTGACCCCAGGGGCCGTCACGAAATTAAAGGTGCCGCCGCCAGTGAAGCTGACACCATTGGCGCCGCCGCCCCAGTTCAGGCCGCCGATGCCACCATAATTGCCGTTCACGGTGAGGGTCGAGCCGGCGGCGACGCTCCACGTCTCTCCAACAACATCAGCATTGAGAAGGTTAGCGCCGCTCAGCGTAACATGGACGTTGGTGCTGTTGACCGCTATACCATTATAAATCCACCAGAAACCCGGGTTGTCCGCGTTAATTGTGAACGACAGCCCGTCGAAGTCGGTTGGTGCGGTGCCAATAGTCAGAGTTGGGGCTGGATCCGCGCCGTCGTACGAGAACGCCCCCAACGGGCCGACGCCGGACACTTCAGAATTCCAGACGCTATCGCTGAAGTTGTAAGTGGCGCCGTCGGTTGCTTGAAACCCGGCAGTGGCACCGTCGGTGTCCAGGTAAGGCCGCTGGAGGTTGATCGGGTAAACGACTTGGGCGGGGCTCAAGGCGCTGGACGTGCTCGCGGCATAAGTGCTGTCACCGCGATAGACGGCCACGATGTTGTCGTGGGTGCCAAGCGTCAACGTGGTGGTGGTGATGGTGCAGATGCCGTTAGTGCCGCTAGCAGTGAGGGTTCCGGTGCCGAGAGTTGTTCCGCTAGAGCCGCCGTCTTTCAGGCTGACTTTGCCGGTCGGGGCGCCGGAGCTTCCGCTCACGGTCACATCGAAGCTCAAGGAATCGCCGAGGGTTGAAAGAGCGCCCGTGCCCGAATTCCGGACCAGCGCGGTGGTTGATTCCGCCGTGCCTACGGAAGAGGATACCCTAAGCCTCCCCGTGCCGGTGATTTGGGCAATTTCGTGTTCAGCACCCGAACTCAGCGCACCGTAAACGCCATCAGCCTGTGGCGTGCTGCCGATGATGAGTGCGGCCACCGTGTTGGTGCCCACGAAGTTCAGGTCCAGCGTGGCGCCGGCGGCGGCGACGGTCACTGTGGAGGCGATGTCAAGATAGGGGTTTGCGATGGAGAGTGGGCCTTCATTGACGGTGGTATTGCCAGTGTAGCTGTTCCCGCCAGTGAGCGTCAGCGTGCCGGCTCCGGCTTTCGTGAGGCCGAAGCCACTGCTGCCGTCGTCGATGATTCCGCCAATCGTGAGATTGTTCGTCGTAACGGTGATTTGCGGCGTGGCGGTCAGCGTCACCGGGGCGGTGCCAAAGCTCAGGTCACTGGAACCGGAGAAGGTGAAGTCGCCACTGAGCTTGATGATTCCCTGTCCCGCCCAGCCGCCTTTGAGGTCCAAGGTCATGGCCGAACCGCTGGTGTTATCAATGGTGCCGCCGCTGATCGTCAATGCGTTGTCGTTGTTTCCATAGAGCCTGAATACGTTGGCGGCGTCTGCCGTAGCGAAATTGAGCGTGCCTTCCGTGAGGGTGTATTTCGCCATCGTAAGCCAAGTCCAACCTTCAGTGTATGACATTGTTGAGCATCGCAAGTTCACCACCGGCCCGGACTGGGTGATCGTGGTGCTTCCCCCATTGTACCCAGGGCCTGTGAAAAAATTAAATGTGCCGCCGCCAGTGAAGCTGACAGCATAGCCGCCCCAGTTCATGCCGCCGATGCCTCCGTAATTGCCGGTCACGTCGAGGGTCGAGCCGGTGGCGACGTACCACGAAGTCACAGGATTACCATCGTAATTATTGATAAGGTTACCGCCGGCCAGCGTAATATGGGCGTTGGTGCTGTTGACAGCCAGGCCCTGTAGCCAGAACCAGTCACCGCCAAAGTTGATTGTGAACGCAGCGCCGTCAAAGTCCGATCCGGTGTCGCCAAAGGTCATCTGGGGATAACTGCTTGGAAAGGCGACTGTGGCAGACGAGCCTGTGGAGTCGGAGCTCCAATAAGCGCCATCCGGAGTAATGTCGTATTCGCCCGACGGCGTTCCAAAGCCAGGCGTGTCGCCATTGATGTCGAAGTAATACGCCGTCCCGTTGGCCGCGTGCGCCTGACCGCCCGCCAAGGCCAACATGGCCAACATTGCACACAAAACTACAAAACTCGATTTGTACGATTTCATTTTTCCGTTTCCTTTCATGCTCAATCCGCTTGCTTCAACTCCCACCATCACTACCCAGTGCCTGTTGAAAAAAACACCGCTATTGTCTTAAGACAACGCCACGCTACCCCCCCCCCCGCAAAGTCAAATTTTATCTTAAAAAGTCGTGTCATCAATATTCATGACATAAAATCCCTTATAGCCAAATCAGGGATTCCCCTATAAGCGGACGGGGGTGCCCCGACGCGCTGGAGGTCGGGACTGCGTCCGGCATCTTGCCAGGCGCGGATAAGGGGCAGGAAATGTTGAATTATAACGGGGAAACAGGAAGCGGATTTTTAGCTACGGATTGCGCGGATTGCGCGGATTGCGGATGAAGACGGGCAGGACGGAGTTTTTAACGCAAAGCTGAAAGTCCTCCTTAATGGAGGGATAAAGATCGTTGGCCGACGAACAGGCCTTCCGATCTATGCGCTCTTTGCAATCTTTTGCGGCTCGTTACTTCGGTTTAGCCGGCGGGGTGTTGGTAGGCGCGGTCGGCGTCGGAGCCGGGGCTGGGGCCGGGAAGAGGAGGTTGACGGTCGGCTGGAGGCTGGCGTCGGCCTGGACCGCCTGGGCAACCAGCCGACGGGCCAGTTTCGCGTCGCCGATCGCCTGGCTGAAAAAGGCGAGCGCGAGCAGGTGCCGGCCGTAGTCGCCGCCGGCGGCGGCGCGGTTGGCGAGACTGTAATCGGCCATGCGGAGGAACAGGCGCGGGCCAATGTTCCGCCACGGCTTGGTGATCGAGCCGGCCGTGCCGAGGGCGATTTGCAGGCCGTCCGCGTCGGCGGCCTGAACGACGCCGTTGTCGCCGAGTTCGCGGTCGGCAAACGGCTGCGGCTGTGCGGCGGTGAGCCGGCTGAACATGAAGCGCTGCAGGGCATCGAGCTGCCGGCAGGTCGCCGCCAGTTGTTCGCCGGCGGCGCGGCCTTCCGCGGTTTGCAGCGCGGCCGTACCAGCAACGGCGCGTTTAGCGACTTCGGCAAATTGGTAGCGGCGCACCAGCGGCGCGAGGGCGGACGGCAGCGCCTGGACGGCGTTGAGGTCCTTTTGCAGCGCGGCTTGGTGGGCCTGCTGCTCGGCGCGTTGCCGCTCGGCTGCGGCGAGTTGCAGTTCGGCCGCATGCTTTTGTTCCGCCGCATTGAGCTTGTCCAGTTGCTGGTTGACGAGCGGCAGCAGGGCGGGGGGCAGCTCTCCGCGCACGGCTTCCAGCGCCGCGCGCGCCGGCGCGAACTGTTGCTGGGCCATCTGCCTGGCGGTCTCCGGAAGCAACCGTTGCAGGTTCTGGCACTGGGTGCGCCAGCGCTCCGCCAGCGGCTGGTAGGCGAAAGGCCAGGCCGGGGCGTTGGGTCCCGCCGGCCGGTAGGCGGCGAAGTGCCTGACGGCCGGTTCCAACTGCGCCCGGCGCAGGGCTTCCAGGCCCATGACAAAATGGGACAGGCCGCCCACCCACAGCGGCTGCTGGGCCAGCTCGGCGGCGAGCTTGGGCTCATTCGTTTTTCCGAGCAGGAATACGGCGAAGGCGCGCGGCAGGCGCGCGGTTTCGTCGGCGGCCGGCGCAAGGGCGTCGAGCTCCCGCAGCAGTGGCTCGGCCTCCGGGCCGCGCTCGCCGGCGCGCAGCGCGAGGGCCTGGAACAGGCGCAGCCAGGCCCGTTGGCTCTGGTTGGTCAGCGGCTCGTTCTGCAGCGCCGCGAGCTGGGCGGCGACCCGGACCACCTCGCCGCTGGCGCAGGGGGCCATCGCTGCCGTCAGCAATTTGGCTTCTTCGGGCGAGAAGGGGTCGGTCGCTGCCATGACGCGGACTGCGCTACCGTTGGTCGCGGAGGCGGAGACGTTGGTGGCCGCGTGTACCTGCCCCGTGGGGCTGCCCGGCCGGGATGACCGCGCGAGATGAGCTTTCAACAGCAGGGCGAGCAGGATCAACAGCGCGACGCCGACGACCCCGACCATGATCCACAGGAGGCGGTGGCTCTTTTTTCCGGCGGCCGCGGCCGGGGCCGCGCGCATGGGAGGCGCCGTGCGCAGGGTCTCCTGGGCCTCCTGCAGGTCGGCGATCAGCGAGGCATAGTTGGGATACCGCAGGAACGGATCCGGCGCCAGCATGCGGGTGATGATGCGGACGGTGACGGGATGCAGATCGGGCCGCAGCGCGCCGACGTCGGGCGGCGGTCCCTGCAGGCGCGCCAGCACGACCTGGGTGGCGGTTTCGCCGTCGAACGGCGGCTGAATGGTGAGCGCGTGAAACAGGGTGGCGCCCAGGCTGTAGAGATCGGCCCGGTGGTCGGCCTTTTGACGGCGGGCTTTTTCCGGCGCGAGATAAAACGGCGTGCCCCAGATTTCCTTGCTGACGGTTTTCTGCTGGTGGATGAAGCTGGCCAGGCCGAAGTCCACCACCTTGGCCAGACCCGCGCGGTCGAAAAGGATATTGGCGGGCTTGATGTCGCCGTGTGTCAGGCCCTTGGCTTGCGCCGCCTGGAGGCCCTGGGCCACATCCAGAGCGAGCGCCAGGGCCTTGGTCTCGTCCAACGGCTGGTTGGTGTTGATCAGTTGGTCCAGCCGACCGCCGTTGACCAATTCCATGACCAGGTACGGCTGTCCCTTTTCCTGGCCGAACGAAAAGATTTGCACCACGTTGGGATGATTGATGGCCGCCGCCGCGCGCGCTTCGCGCAGGAAATTGTCGACAAACTGCTGATCCGCGCCGAACGACCGGTGCATGATCTTGATGGCCACTTCGCGCCCGAGCGTGGTGTCCAGGGCGCGGTACACCGCGCCCATGCCGCCCGAGCCGAGCAGTTCGAGCAGCAGAAACGTGCCCAGCCGGCCCGGCACCATCTGCCGCGTCTGGCATTCCGGGCACGCGAAATGGGTGAACATGGGCAAGGCGGACACGTCCATGTGGTGGCCGCAGCGCGAGCAGGCGATTTTCGCGACCCGGTCTGCAATGACTTCAACGGATTCTTTGTCGGCCATCCGCACCTCTCAAAACTAGCGCAGTCTAGCGTTCAGGCGGCGACGATTCAACAACCAATGAGAGTTGCGTTACGGCCGCCGTCTTGGCTATGCTCCGCGGCATGCAGCAGTGCGCTCCTTCATGGCTGGCGATGCTGGGCGGCGCCTGCGGCGCCGCCGTGGTGCTGGCCGCGGCGGAGGGCCTGCCCGCGCGCGGGGCCGCGGCGGCCCAGGCCGCGCCGGCCGCCACCAATACCGCCGCCCCGGCGGTGCTGGTGAACGCCGCCACACTGCCCTATCCCGTGGGCGAGGATATCACCTACCAGATTTACTGGGGCATCATCCCCGTCGGCCGGGTGCGTGTGGTCTATGAACGGGTGGAGGAAAACGGCCGCGCGTTGCTGGCCATCCGCTCCACGGCCCGCTCCAACCGGGTGTTGGCAAAGTTCTACCCGGTCAATGATCTGATCGAAAGCATCATTGATCCCGCGACCTTCCTGCCGGTGCGTTTTACCAAGAAGATCAGCGAAGGCCGCTATTGGACGCACGAGATCACCACCTTCGACCATGCGCAGCGCAGGGCGCACTTCGAATCCAAGAAGTCCGGCATCCAGCGGGATTATCCCATCGATGCCGATACGCGCGACATCCTCACCATGATGTACTATTTGCGTTCCCAGCCGTTTGTCGCGGGCACCAAGCCCGTGTACCGCGTCGTGGCGGATGAAAAACTCTACGATTTCACCATTGACATCCAGAAGGAAGAAAAGGTCAAAACCGACCATTATGGTTCCGTCGCCAGCGTCAAGGTGGAGCCCCTGGCCGCCTTTCAAGGACTCTTTATCCGCAAAGGCCGCGCCTGGTTCTGGATCTCGCGGGACCGCCGGCAGCTCGCCGTCAAAATGGCCGCGCAGGTGCCCGTGGCCAGCATTTCGTTGGTGTTGGACAAAGTCAGCGGGCCGGGTGATGATGCCTGGATCAAGCCCGCGCCGGCGGGACCGCCGGAGCAGCCGAAAGCAGAGGGCCGCCATGACGATCAAAAGTGACCGGGTTAAACAGTTGCTGCAACTATTTCCGCGCCAGCGCCTCGTCGTGATCGGCGACCTCATGCTCGACCGCTACATTCACGGTACGGTCGACCGCCTTTCCCCCGAGGCGCCCGTGCCGGTGGTCCATGTCACCCGGGAAAAGAGCATGCCCGGCGGGGCCAGCAACGTCGCTTGGAATGTCCTCGCGCTGGGCGGCCAAGTTGCCCTCTGCGGCCTGCTGGGCCGCGACAGTGCGGGCCGGGAATTACGGGAAATTCTGGTCAAGGGCGGCATGCAGACCGACGGGATTCTGGACCTGTCGAACCTGCGCACCACGGTCAAGACCCGCATCATCGCCGAACGCCAGCAGGTGGTGCGCGTGGACTGGGAGGACCGTCTGCGCCTGGACGAGATCACGCTGGAGGCCTTCTGCCGCCGCGTGGCCGCGGAAGTGAAAAAATCCACCGGTGTGATTCTTGAGGACTATGGCAAGGGCGTGCTCCATCAGCGCGTCACGGATGCGGCGCTCACGGCCGCGCGCGCTGCCGACATCCCGTCCGGCCTCGACCCGAAGGATTACACCCTGCAACTGGCGGGTCTGACGCTGGCTACGCCCAACCGCAAGGAAGCCTTTGCCGCCGCCGGCGTGCCGGAGACGCCGCCCGGCGCCGAGCCGTTACGCGATGCTGAACTGCTGTGGGTTGGCGAGGCGCTCATGAAGAAGTGGACGCCGCGCCTGCTCATCATCACCCTCGGCCCGCAGGGCATGCTGCTCCTGGGCGGAGATGGAGCGCCGCGCCACGTCCCGACCCGCGCGCGCGAAGTGTACGACGTCTCCGGCGCCGGCGACACGGTCATCGCCACCTGCGTCCTGGCCCTCGCCGCGGGGGCGGACTTCGTCGAGGCTGCCGAAATCGCCAACTACGCCGCCGGCGTCGTCGTCGGCAAAATGGGTACGGCCACGTGCAATCCCGCGGAACTGCTCGCCGCCCTGGAGCACGACGGAACCTGATAAAGAGTGTATCAACTACGAAACACCCGCCGTCGCCAAGGCTATGGCGGGCAAGCGTGAAATACGCGAAAGGGAATGCCTGCCATCCAATCGCGGATTCAGGTTCAGTGGTTGCGCCGCCGCCACCGGAGACTGTGAACGGTGCCGCAGGTCACCAGCCCCACGCCGGTGAGTTGCAGCAACATGAGCCAGATCAGCATCAGCCAGCCGGCCAGTCCGCCGGGCCAGAAACTATCGCCGGCCAGGAGGACTTTGAGGAAGGCTTTGAAGTCAGGCGGCCAAAGAATACAGATCGGCACGATCCCGGTGGCCAGGATGGCCAGTCCGGACAGTAGCGCCAGGATCGCCGGCCAAACGGGCGGTTTTCTTTCGGCCGGCGCGCAGGGGTTGGTTGCGCGTTTCATCGTAAATCCTGGGCGGTGGTCCACTATCATTTGAACTTTGCATTATGCCGTTTCAGTCAAAGTACCATTCCACATCCAGAATCCGTTGATGGATTTCGGGTCATCCAGACTGGAACGCGGCCAATAGCCAAGCGAGATTCTCCCGGCCAGCCACGTGGAGTAGAAGGATACGACCAGTAATGGTCCGTATGCCATGAGCGCGTGTGTTCCTCTAATCTTCATCATCCTCTCACCGAACAGCGGTGACGCGCGTGCCGGAACCAGCGCGGCAACGCGTAAGCGAGCAACAGCAGCCCGCCGCTCAGGCCCAGCAGCGCCAGCGTGCCCGGCTCGGGGACCATGTCGGGCGTGGAGTCGGGGTCCACCGGTTTCAAGTTGGCCTGCCGGTACTGCTCCTCGTTTTCCAGGACGACGGCGCCGCTCAGCGGGGTGACCAACTGCCAGGTGCAGGCCAGCCCCATGGCCTTGGCGCGCACGTCCGTGTTGCGCGTTCCGGCCAGGCGCAGGATTTCGTCCGCTGCCCACAGCCGCGCCAGATGCAGCGAAGCCGCGAGGGCGTCCGATGGCGCGCCGTTGGTGTCCGGCGTCAGGCGGCGTTCGCAGGCCAGCCAGGGCGCGCGCCCCGCCCAGGCGTCCAGCAGCGTTGTCCAGTCCAGGTCCGCGCCGCGCAACGCGGCCACGGCATGGAACGCGGCCACGCCCTCCAGTTTCTCCGTGAGGCGATCCGGGCCGCTGTCGAATTGATAGCCGTAGAGCGCAGGGCCGTTCGGGCGCCGCTCCCAGCGCTGCCGGAGGGCCTCCGTGGACTTGGACTCCAGCGGCTGGGTGTCGTGCAGCCAGAGCACCACGCCGCCGGGCTGCGCGGCGGCCTCGTCCCAAGCCGCCAGGAGCGCGGCGCCATTGTCGCAGCCGCCGGCGCAGTTGAAGTTCTCTACTTGCCGGGCCAGCGACTCCCGCGGATCGGCGCCTGAAGGTCCCAGGCGCACCACCTCATCCGCCGCGATAAACAGGTCCACGGCGGCCGCCGCGGGCAGCCGGCGGACCAACGCGGCGGTTTCGCGCGCATGCGCCGCCATCCGCCGGGAGCCGTCCATGACCACCACGATGCGCGCCGGCGGCGGCGTGGGCACGGCGCGGATGGTCTGAAGCACCTGCTGGCCGGGTTCGCCGCGTTCGAGCCGGCACCAGGCGCGCGTGGCCTGCGCCGGACGCCGCACGGTGCAGCATTGGCCCTGGTCGAGCGCGGCCGGGGTCAAGTCGCCGCGCAGCGTGAATTGGCGCTCTGCCACGCGTTCGCCGCGGAGACCGGTTGCGACCATTTCCCGGTCGCTCTCCACCCAGATCGCGGGCTTCAGTTCCGGATCCAGGCCGAAGTTGGCCTCGATCAGCCGCGGCAGCGCCAGGAGGCCATCGGCGCTGGAGAGCAGGGCCAGGGGGACGGTGATGCCGACCCGCGTCTTCATCGTGCCGCCGTTCGGCGGCACGGGAAAGCATTGCAGCAGGATGCGGTCGGGGCCGCACGTCGTGACCAGCACGGGGTCGCGCCGCCGTTGCACGACGCTCTGATAGGCCTGCCGCACCTGGCCGCGGCCGCTGAAGGCCGCCTCGCGTTCCTCGCCGTTGATCCACAGCGTCAGCCGCGACACCACGCCGCCGGGCGGCAGGAGAATCTGGGCGCGGGCCTCGCGCTGGACCGCGGCCGCGTTTTGAAAAACCAGCGTCCATTCGAGATAGGCCAGCCCGGCCTCGGCCTCCACGCGGCCATCGAGCCGCGACTGCGCCAGGGTCAACCCGCGCAGCCGCGCCGCCACCTGATCGCCGCTCTGCGCGAAGTCCCATTCGTCCGCGTTGAACAACGCGCCGCCGCGCCCGCGCAGGTTGGGCGGACGCACGGCGTTGAACGGCTGGCCGGTGACGCGATAGTAGATTTCGCGGATTTTTTCCAGGGGCAGGGGTTCCGCGGCCAGTTGCCGCCCCAGCCACACGATCGGATCGAACGTGACGGGCCGTTGAACATAACTGGCGCGCAAGAGTTCCTCCCGGCTGCCGACGGTGCGCAGCAGGCGCAGGCCGCGGGCGCGGGTGTGCGCGTCCTCGGCCGCCGCCAGGTTCAGGCCGGTCATGGTGATGATTGTCGGCAGGGCCAGCAGCAGGAGGACCAGGAAGGCCGCGAGCAGCGGGCGCCAGACGGGCACGGACACCGCCACGGTCGCGCGCGCCGCGCGGCCCAGGCTGCGGCGCAGCAGCAGGGCGCAGATCAGGGAAATCAGCGGCGACAGGGGCAGCAGGCCCAGCCCCAGGTAGAGCACCCCGATGACGGCGAAGGGCGTGAACGCGCTGAAGTGCAGCGTGTAATAGAGCGCCACGCCCAGAGCCAGCCCGTTTAGCCATAGCATGGCCCGCCACGAACGCCAGGCCCGCTGGCGCAGCGCGACCAACGCCAGCAGATTGGCGAGCGGGACCAGGGCAATCAGCACGCCGTGCGCCAGGGTGGGCATGGGATCGAACAACAGGCTGGCGCACAGCCCCGTCAGGCTTTCGACCAGCAGCGTGATCAAAGGCAAGGCGACGCCGAAGAGGGCGAACATCACCACGGCCGGGATGGGAAGCAGGCGCGGCGCCGGGTCCGGCGGCGGCAGGGCGGCGGAACCGAACGTGCGCGCTTCCGACCCGGCCGGCGGGTCCGCCTCGAGCCGGGCCATCAGCCGGCGCACGTCTTCCTCCGCCACGGCGTCCGCCTTGTTCCGCACCGCTTCCTCGACGATATGGCTGCGCCAGTCGGCGAAGACCTCGTCGGGATCGGCCCCGGACGCCAGCAGCGCCGTACGGCGCCGGTCGCAGTAGCGGGCGAATTCCTGTTCCGCGGCATCACTCCATGGTTTCATCGGGATCCTCCTTCGGTGCGGAGCCGGCGGGTTTGGCGGACCAACAGTTCCACGTGGTCGTTCATCAGCGCCAGGGCCTTGCGGCCCGGCGGCGTCAAGGTGTAGTACTTGCGCGCCGGGCCCTCCGGCGACTCCTCCAGGCGGGTGGCCACGAGGCCCTGCATCCGCAACCGCGACAGCAGCGGGTAGATGGTGCCTTCCGTGATGTTGAGCCCCGGCATGGCCGCCAGGGTCTGGACGAGATCGTAGCCATACCGCTCGCCCGCGGCCAGGGCGTTGAGCACGCACAGCTCCAGCCAGCCGCGGCGCAGTTGCACCATCCAATTCTCAAAATAACCGGTGCTTTCCATGAGTCGCGCTATCTTATAGCGCAAGGTAGCTGGCCTGTCAATATAGCAGATGAATTATTTTTTTCAGGCGGTCGGCCCGCCTTTCCTCCTTGGCCGGGGCGGCCGGATTCTGGTACAAGAAGCGCCGCCGGTCGCGGGACGCGCCGGGACACTTATCCGAAGGGTGCACACGATGAGCAATGACAAAGTGGCGGGCGATAGGATCACCATGGGCGCGGACGGCAAGCTGCAGGTGCCGGACCGGCCCAGCCTGCCCTTCATCGAAGGCGACGGCACGGGGCGCGACATCTGGCGCGCGGCGGTGCATGTATTTGACGCGGCGGTTAAGAAGGCTTACGGCACCAAGCGTTCCATCCATTGGCTGGAAGTGCTGGCGGGCGAGAAAGCGTTCCAACGGACCGGCAGTTGGCTGCCGGAAGAAACCCTGGCGGCGTTCCGCACCTACCTCGTCGGCATCAAGGGCCCGCTGACGACGCCCATCGGCGGCGGCATGCGCAGCCTGAACGTCGCGCTGCGCAAGGAACTGGACCTTTACGTCTGCCAGCGCCCCGTGCGCTGGTTCCAGGGCGTGCCTTCGCCGGTCAAGCGGCCGCAGGACGTGGACATGGTGATCTTCCGCGAGAACACCGAGGATATCTATACTGGCATCGAGTTCGAAAACGGCTCCGCCGATTGCGCGCAGTTCAAGGCGCTGCTCAAGGAGCACTTCCCGAAGGACTATAAGAAGATCCGCTTCCCGGATACCTGCGGCTTCGGCGTCAAGCCCGTCTCTGTCGAGGGCACCGAGCGGCTCGTGCGCGCGGCGCTCAAGTGGGCGCTGGCGAACCACCGCCGGAGCATCACCCTGGCGCACAAGGGCAACATCATGAAGTACACCGAGGGCGCCTTCATGAAGTGGGGCTACGCGCTGGCGCAGCGCGAGTTCGGCGCCGTGGAAATGGACGGCGGCCCGTGGTGCCAGCTGCCCGGCGGCCTGGTCATCAAGGACGTGATCGCCGACATCGTCTTCCAGCAGACCATCACGCGCGCGACCGAATTCGACGTGATCGCGACGATGAACCTCAACGGCGACTACCTGTCCGACGCGCTCGCCGCGCAGGTCGGCGGCATCGGCATTGCTCCCGGCGCGAACATCAACTACGACACCGGCCACGCGGTCTTCGAGGCGACACACGGCACGGCGCCGAAATACGCCGACCTCGACAAGGTCAATCCCGGCAGCGTGATCCTGTCCGGCGAGATGATGTTCCGCTATATGGGCTGGACCGAGGTTGCCGACCTCATCGTCAAGGGCTTGGAGCAGACCATCGCCCACAAGACCGTGACCTATGATTTTGCCCGCCTGATGGACGGCGCACAGGAGGTCAAGTGCAGCGAGTTCGGCCGGTTGGTGGCGGAAAACATGGGTTGAAAGATGCGCACGATCGAATCCAAAATCCTGACGCGGGCGGCGATGGCGGCCGAGCGCGAACGGCTGCGGCAGGCGGGGCGGAAGGTGGTCTTTACCAACGGCAGCTTCGACCTGCTGCACGACGGGCATGTGACCTACCTCCAGTTCGCCCGGGCGCAGGGCGATGTCCTGATCGTCGGGCTCAATTCCGACGCGTCCGTCCGCCGCTACAAAGGGCCGCCGCGCCCGATTCTTGAGCAGGCGCACCGCGCGCGCATGCTGGCGGCGCTGGAGATGGTGGACTACGTGGTGCTGTTCGACGAGGACGAGCCGCGCGACCTGATTGCCGCGCTGCTGCCCGACGTGCTAGTCAAGGCCGCGGACTGGGCGCACTACGTCAGCGGGCGCGACGTGGTCGAGGCGCACGGCGGCAAGGTCGTGCTCGCGCCGCTGGTCCCGGGCCTCTCCACCACCGAACTCATCCGGCGCATCCGCGCGGCGTACGGCGCTGAGGGTTAATGATCCCGTCCATCCTCTTTTTCGCCTGCTCGTGAGTGCACGTGCGGCCCTCCTGAACGGCGCGCTCCCCACGGGCGATGCCCTCGAGCAGGCGAATGCGCCTCTAAACTTTCGACATCCACCAGGTACGCTGCCGGCTTACCGTGCTCGGTTATCAGGATGGGCGCGCGCTCGGCTTGGATTTCCGATATGAGGCGGGTGGCTTGTCGTTTGAGCGTCGTGATCAATTCGATTTTCATGCTTCAGTTCAGATCCAGCAGCCGCTCATATTCGTCATGAATCCCGATCCAGAACCAGTGGAATGCGGCATTTTCCAGCAGGGCAAGGGCTCTATACCCGCCGCCAATCCGGAGAGACCAGACATTGCCGGCTTTCTTGAATTGAAGTGACGGATGGCGGGGATTCCGCTGCCATAAGAGGTATGCCACCCGTGCCCTGGCTTTGACGTCGGGAGGGAGGCTGGCAAAGGCCTTCCAGAAGTCAGGCGTTGTTGATGACTTCATCGAGGGGCTTGGTTCGTCCGGCAGCAATGTCGCTGCGAACCCGTTTCAGCATGGCGTCAAGCCGGCCGCCGGCACGAGAATCATGTTCGAGCTCCGTGTCCCAGCGATCAGCATGCATGAGTTCGTAGTCGGCAAGCCAGGAAAGGAACTCGTCGAACTCCTGTTTGCGCAGAGCCTTCACCTCGTCCGCTAATCTCGTTACGGTAGCAGTCACAACAAGGCTAATATCCCACATCAGCCTCGCGGAATCAAGCCCCGCGGCGAACCCCGCCCATCGCCGCTCGGGCTTCGTCCATCGCGATCAAGTCCCCATAACGAACCGCCGCCTGCGTCCTGCCGCGCGCTAGGGTGGCGAAATCAGTGCTCCGCCTCGTCGTCGCCGGCGAAGGCGCTGGGCGCGCCTTGCGGCGCGGCTGCGCCCGGCTTCGGTCGTTTGGCCCGGAAAACCGTCATGCGCTTGCCCGCCACCGTCACGGCTTCCGGATAGAGCGTGATGGCCTTGCCGCGCCAGTCGTCGGTTTCCTCGCTGCCGACGATCTCCGCGATTTGATGCGCCAGCGTCTTGCTCGTCACCACGCCCTTGCCCGCCGGACTGAAATAGACCACCAGCTTTTGCATCTCCGGGGATTGCGCGTTCGGCCGCATCTTCTCCAGCGCAACCTTGAAAATCGTAAGCGTCGCTTCCTTCCCCTGCAGTTCCTCCGCGCTGGCGTAGCGGCGGGGGAACAGGTCGTTGATGTTCATCGCTGTCCTCCTTGTTTTGTGGTGTTCTCCTCTGACGATGGACGTTCGGACTCAAATGATTGTTATCCTGATTCGTATCGTCTCCACCAGCGAGCGGAACGACTGAACCCGCCGTGCGAAGGCCCTAAATCACGTTCCGATACTACGCCAGGCCGCGAACGCGCGGCAAGCCGATTTCAGGGCAGCCATTCGCATGATGGCTTCGCTTGGAGTGGAACCGGCTTGCCCTGCGAAGCCTTGGCGTAGCGAGGTAACGGTTCCGCGCACTTTCGGAATGTTGACGCATTCCGCTCCGGGAGGAAGTGGGTGGGCGGGGTAATTTGCGTCGGGCTTGCCAAGCGGGCGGATTCCGGTACGGTTGCGGTTGCGTTCTGTGTTCGCAGAACACGATCGGCGAGCGGGGATTGGGCGCGTGAAAAAAACATCCGTGGCGTGGGTGGTGGCCGCCGGCGCGGCGGCGTGCGCCGCGGCGCTGCTGCTCGTGATCCGCCCGTTCGCGGCGGCGAAGCGCGGCTTCACCGGGTCGCGGGGCTGCCGGAGCTGCCACGCGGAATTCTACCGGAAATGGTCCACTTCGCACCACGGGCTGGCCATGCAGCCCTACACGGAAGCCCTGGCGCGGACGAACCTGCTGCCGCAGACGGCCGGGATCAAGATTGGCTCCAAGAACTTCCGCTATGTGCTGGAGCAGGGCGTGGTGCGGGAAACCGGTCCGGCCGGCACGCGGGATTATCCCATCGCGCACGTCATGGGCGGCAAGAACGTCTATTATCTGCTGACGCCGTTGGAGCGGGGCAAGCTGCAGGTGCTGCCGGTCGGCTACGACGTGCAGAAGAAAAGCTGGTACGACGTGCCCGGCAGCGGGGTGCGCCATTTTGTCGGACGTCAGGACGAGGCGCTGGACTGGACCGATCGGCTCTATACCTTTAATACCGCCTGCTTCGGCTGCCACGTGAGCCAGTTGGCGACGCGCTATGACCTCGCCGCCGATACCTACCGGACCACGTGGACGGAGCCCGGCATCAACTGCGAAACCTGTCACGGCCCCGGCGCCGAGCACGTCGCGGTGTGCCGCGCGGCGCCCACCAACCGGCCGCCGCGGGATGTGAAGATCATTCGCACCAAGACCATGACGCATGCCCAGCGCAACGATCTGTGCGCAGCCTGCCACGCCCGCCTGGCGCCGCTGACGGCCGCCTTCAGGCCCGGCGAGCGCTATTACGATCACTTCGACCTGATCGCGCTGGAGCACGCCGACTTTTATCCCGACGGCCGGGATCTCGGCGAGAACTACACGATGACCGGTTGGGGCTTGAGCCCGTGCGCGCGCGCCGGACAGCTCGATTGCCTCCATTGTCACACCTCGAGCGGCCGGTACCTGTTCACCGCAGCAGAGGCCAATCGGGCCTGCCTGCCGTGCCACGCGGAACGCGTGGCGCAAGCGCCGGCGCATTCCGGCCATGCCGCCGGGACCAAGGGCAACGCATGCGTCGCCTGCCACATGCCGACCACGGCGTTCGCCAACATGCGGCGCAGCGATCACTCCATGCGCCCGCCGCTGCCGGAAGCCGCGCTGCAATTTGGCTCGCCGATCGCCTGCCTGAACTGCCATACGAATCGCACGGCGGCCTGGACGCTGGAGCAGGTCCGCCGCCGGCATCCGGACCGCTCCTATCCCGCGCCCACGCTGCACTGGGCGGGCCTGGTGGCCGCGGCGCGCCGCGGCGACTGGACGCGGCTGCCGGACATGCTGGAGTACCTCGCCCGCACCAACCGCGAAGAAATCGTCGCGGCGGCCCTGCTGCGGCTGGCGGCCGCCTGTCCGGATCCGGCCAAGCTGCCGGCCCTCCGGCGCGCGCTGGCGGCCGACCCCTCGCCGCTGGTGCGCGCGGCCGCCGCGGAGGCGCTGGCGGGCCAGATGGATCCCGAAACGGCGCAGGCCCTGCTGCGCGCGGCGCGGGACGGCGTCCGCGTGGTGCGCGTGCGCGCGGCGCTGACGCTGGCCGGGCTGACCCGCGACGGACTGGCCGCGGGTGACCGCGTTGCGCTCGACCGGGCCACGGCGGAACTCGAAACCTCCCTCCGGCTGCGGCCCGACGACGCGGGCACCTGGTACAACGTGGGCAATTATGAACTGGCCCGTCAGGACCCGACGAACGCCGCGGCCGCCTACGGCCTCGCGTTGCGGTTGCGGCCCGATTATCTGCCCGCGCTGGTCAACCTGTCCCTGCTGCGCAACACGCAGGGGCAAAACGACGAAGCCGAGCGGCTGCTGCGCCAGGCCATCGCCGTGGCCCCGAGCAACGCCGCCCCGCACTTGAACCTGGGGCTCCTGCTGGGCGAGAAGGGCGACCTGGGCGGCGCGCGAGCGTCGTTCCTGAAGGCGCTGCAGTTCGATGCCTCCAATGCGGTGGCGGCCTATAACCTCAGCGTGCTCGCCGCGCGGACCAGCGTTGCCGAAGCGGTGGACTGGTCCCGCCGGGCGGCGGAATGGCTGCCGGCCGAGCCACGCTATGCCTACACCCACGCGTATTATCTCCTGGAATGCGGCCGCCCGGCGGAGGCGGCCGAGATGTTGCGGACGCTCCTGCAAAAGCATCCGGCCTATGAAGCCGGCTGGCCGCTGCTGGTGGAGGCGCTGACCAGGGCCGGCCAGCGGGTGGCCGCGGAGCAGGTCTGCCGGCAAGCGCTTCGCCAGCCCCTGCTGTCGGCGCCGATCCGGGCGGAACTCACCGCGCGCCTGCGGCAGTTGTCGGCCCCGACCGAACCGCCGCCGTGAATCCGCTGAAAGACTTGCCAAGCGGGAAGATTCCGCTATCGTGGCAACCGCTCCGCGTGGCAGATGGGTGCGGTGGCTTGGGGGCGGCTCTGGCAAAACTCACGAAGCCCGGAAGCTTCGCAGGATAAGACGAAGCACGAGTCCGTAGGAGTTTTGCAAAAGGCTTGGCAAGTCAGAATAATTAAGATTATAAAATAGGGTTTTATGGGCGGGAAATACATCGTCACCGGCGGGGCGGGCTGCATCGGCAGCAACGTGATCGCGGCGCTGAATGCGCGCGGGGACGACGACATCCTGGTGGTGGACGAACTGGGCGCGGACGCGAAGTGGCAGAACCTCGTTGGGCTGCGTTTTGCGGATTACTGGGAGAAGGACGCTTTCCGGTTTGCCTTGCAGAACGACACGCTGGGCGAGGTGGACGCGGTGCTGCATCTCGGCGCGTGCAGTTCGACCACGGAACGCAATGCCAGTTACCTGGTGGACAACAACTACCGGTTTACCCGCGAACTGTGCGAATGGTGCCTGCACCACAACGCCCGCTTCGTCTATGCCTCCAGCGGCGCGACCTACGGCGACGGCGCGCTCGGCTATGACGACGACCCGGAGCTGATCCCGCAACTGCGGCCGCTGAACATGTACGGCTACTCCAAGCAGTTGTTCGATCTCTGGGCGCTGCGCCACGACCTGTTCGACAAGATCACCGGCCTCAAGTATTTCAACGTGTATGGCCCGCACGAGGCGCACAAGGGCGACATGCGCTCCATGGTCCATCAGGCGTGGGGTCAAATCCGCCAGACCGGCCGGGTCCGGCTGTTCAAATCCACGCATCCCGACTACCGGGACGGCGAACAGCTCCGCGACTTCCTCTGGGTCAAGGACGCCGTGGACGTGACGCTGTTTTTCGCCGACCAGCCGGAGGGCGGCGGCCTGTTCAACTGCGGCACCGGGCGGGCGCGGACGTGGCTCGACTTGGCCCGGGCCGTGTTCGCCGCGCTGGGCCGCGAGCCGCAGATCGAGTTCATCGAGATGCCCGACGCCATCCGCGCGCAGTATCAGAACCGGACCGCGGCGGACGTGACCCGCCTGCGCAAGGCCGGCTACCGGGCGGAATTCACGGCGCTCGAGGACGGCGTGCGCGACTATATCCAGTGGTTGGAAGGCGGCTGACACGGCCGGCGCGGCCCGGCCCGGGGGCGGGTGTCGGCGGAAAGAAAAAATAGATAGCCTTGGCTGGCCGCCGGCGTTATAGTTCCGCGCGATGCATAAGCAGCTTTGCAAGGGAGAACCGAACATGATCAAGAAATGGATGACCGGCGTGGTGATGGTGGCCGTGGCAGGCGCGGCGTGGGCAGAACCGGAGAGCACCCTGCTGACGCGGGAGAACAAACTGCCGGAGAAGGGCCAAGTGGAAATCGGCGCCCTGATCGGCATGCAGGCGCTGGAATTCGAGAAGCACTACCAGGAAACTCCCTATCTGCGTTACGGACTGCTGGGCAACCTGGCGGCCAACGTCACCATACCGGTGAAGCAGATCCGGGTGGACCAGGGCTTTAACGGCAACCGGTCGGGTCTGGGCGACGTGACCGTGGGCCTGGAACTGGTTCCTTACCAGGATGCTTTCCGGTTTCCCTATATCATGCCGCACGTGGACGTGGGTTTCCCGACCGGCGATCAGGACAAGAACCTGGGATCGGGCGACGTCTCCGTCTTCGCGGGCGTCACCGTGGGCACCACGACGTATGAAATTTATCATTGGGCCGTGGACGTGAGCGTCCGGCACCTGGTGGACAACGATCCGACAACCAAGGATGACACGGTGGTACTAGCCGGCTCGTTCATCTGGGATCTGAGCGAGGAGTTTTCGCTGCTGACGGAAATCGGCGGCTCGAATCAGGATTTGCCGGACGGCCGGCCGATCACGTTTGAAGGCGGTATGGTGTATAAGCCGGCGGATACGGCCTGGCTCCTCGGCCTGTATGGTGGCAAGACCATTCACAGCAGCGAAGACTGGAATGGCACCATCAAAATCAGTTACAGCTTCTAGTTGGCGGCCGGGGCCGGCCATGCAATTGCAGTCCAGTCCGTATCGCTGCCACGTATTTATCTGCGTCAACGACCGGCAAGGTGCCCGCAAGTCCTGCGCGGACGGTGGTGCGGTCGAACTGGGCGTACGGCTCAAGGAGCGGGTGCGTCAGCATCCTGGGCTCCAGGGTTGTGTGCGCGTTTCCACCTGCGGTTGCCTGGGCTTGTGCGCGGATGGGCCTAACGTGCTGCTGCATCCCCCGGGCCGATGGTGCTGCGGCGTTGGCGCGGGTGATCTCGAACGCGTACTGGCGGAAATCGAAGCGTGCGCGGGGTTGCGGAACGGCGGCGGCAGCGCCACGGGTGGCGAAGCATCATGACCGGCGACGATGCAGACAAGCAGCTGCAGTTGCAAAGCGCCGCCCTGCAGGCGGCGGCCAACAGCATTGTCATCACGGACTGCGCCGGGCGGATCATCTGGGCCAATCCGGCGTTCTCCCGGCTCACCGGATATCCGCCGGAAGAGGTCCTCGGACAGAATCCCCGGTTCCTGAAGTCCGGCCGTCAGGATATCGCCTTCTACCAGCGCATGTGGCAAACCATCCTGGCCGGCGACGTCTGGCATGGCGAATTGATCAACCAGCGCAAGAACCAGTCGCTGTACACCGGGGAGATGACCATCACGCCGGTGCTCAACACCGCGGGCGAGATTACCCACTTCGTGGCCATTCAGGAGGACATCACCGAACGGCGCAACCTGCAGCAGCAACTGCTGCAGGCGCAGAAGATGGAGAGCATCGGCCGGCTGGCCGCGGGCGTGGCGCACGATTTCAACAACCTGCTGCAGGGTATCCTCGGCTTCAGCGATCTGCTCCTCAAACAACTCGATGAGCAGGATAACCGCCGCCAGGACGTCGAGGAGATTCATCAGGCGGCGCAGCAGGGCGCGCAATTGACCCGGCAACTGCTGGCGTTCAGCCGTAAACAGCGGATGGAACTGCAAGTGCTGGACATCAACGCGGTGGTGAACGGTGCGGGCAAGATGCTGCAGCAGTTGCTAAGGGAGAACATCGCGCTCGACTACCAGTTGGCGCCTGATTTGGCCCGGAGCAGGGCCGATCCCCAGCAGATCGAGCAGTTGCTGCTGAATCTAACGATCAACGGCCGGGATGCCATGGAGCGGGGCGGCCGCCTGACCATCACGACTTTCAACGTGACGCTGGACGACCGGGATGCCGCGCGCTGGACGGATACCCGCCCCGGCCGCTATGTCTGCCTGGCCGTGTCCGATACCGGCACGGGCATCGCCCGCGAACTGTTGCCGCAAATCTTCGAGCCGTTTTTCAACACCAAGGAGCAGGGGAAAAGTACGGGGCTCGGCCTGGCCACGGTGTATGGCATTGCCCGTCAGATGGAGGGTTGGGTGCATGCTTACAGCCAGCCCGGGGTGGGGAGCACCTTCAAAGTGTATCTGCCCGCCCTGGTGTCCGGCGCGGACTCCGCCGAGCCCCGTCCGCAGGTCGTCAAGCCGCAGGACGTGCGGGGGCACGGCGAACGCCTGCTGCTGGTCGAGGACGAAGTCGGCGTACGCGAGCTGGTCGTCCGTGTGCTGCGGAAGCACGGCTATCAAGTTTTCGTGGCCGCTAATGGGGCCGAGGCCCGGCGGCTGTTCGAACGGCAGCAGGGCGGCTTGGACCTCATCCTCAGCGACATGGTGCTGCCCGACGGCAACGGTGTGGATCTGGTCCAGGAAATCCTGGCCCGGCAGCCCGGGCTCCGCGTCATCATGACCAGCGGCTACGCTGACGAACGCTCGCGCTGGAATGTCATCCGCGAACGCGGGTACCGCTTCCTCCAAAAACCCTATCCGGTGGGCGAGTTGCTGCGGCTGCTCCGCGAAGCGTTGTCCACCCCCTGACCCGGACCCGGCGGAGATGGCTCCGCCGTGCATCTGCTCCTGTGTCCAGGGGTTCCCGATTCATCTCAGAAGGCAAGAACGAGGCAGCCGGCGCCGCGTGCCCGCCGCAACGCCCAGCCAGCCCGGCTGGGCCGCGGAGAAAAAACTTCCCAGCCGGCCGGAAATCGTGCAGGATACCGCCCGTGCAACGCATCATGCTCCAGGCGAAAATCCACCGGGCCACGCTGACCGGCGTGGAGCCGGACTACGAAGGCAGCATCACGCTGGACCGCGCGCTGCTGGACCGGGCCGGTCTGCTGCCGGGGGAGCAGGTGCACGTGTTGAACCTGAACAACGGCGAGCGGCTGGTCACCTATGCGATCGCCGCCCCGCGCGGCTCCGGCACGGTGATGCTCAACGGACCCGCGGCGCGCAAGGGGCTGAAGGGCGATACGGTGGTGATTCTGGCTTATGCGCAGATGTCCGCGCGCGAAGCGCGGCGCCACCGGCCCGTGGTCGTGCTGGTGGATGCCCGCAACCGGCCGCGGCGGAAATAGACGCCGCCGGCCGCCCGGCGCGCCGGGGAAAATATTTTAAGAAATATATTGACCGGGCGCCGGATTGGTATAAAGTAACGCCCGGAGCTTTTTTAGGGGGGGGCGACCCCCGTAGAAATAGTCCGAAAAAATAGCATCGAGCTGAACAGTTCCTGCCGGCTTCGCTTTTTTGAAAAAGAAAGCGGAGAAGTAGGGATTTTGTTGCTCTATTGTTTTTTTTGGCAGGGCGCTGTCGGTAGAACCGGCAGGGTGATGAGCAGGTGGCGCTGACGAGTTTGGTTGCAGGCCCACGTAGCTCAGTTGGCAGAGCACGTCCTTGGTAAGGACGAGGTCAGCGGTTCGATCCCGCTCGTGGGCTCCAAGAGCCCGGGCGAGGACGGCGTGGCGTCGGTAGGGGCGTGGGGACGGGATGTGGACTAAGGCAACGGAAAAACAAACCAGGCAGGCAGGAGGAAACCATGGCTAAAGAAAAATTCGAACGAACCAAACCCCACGTCAACGTGGGCACCATCGGTCACGTCGACCATGGCAAAACGGCCCTGACATCGGCCATTACCAAGGTGCAGGCGGCCAAGGGGCTGGCGACCTATATCACCTATGACCAGGTGGCCAAAGCCTCGGAGTCGCAGGGGCGCCGCGATCCGACCAAGATCCTGACCATCGCGACTTCGCACGTGGAGTACCAGAGCAACAAGCGCCATTACGCGCATGTGGACTGCCCGGGCCACGCCGACTACATCAAGAACATGATCACCGGCGCGGCGCAGATGGACGGCGCGATCCTGGTGGTCAGCGCGGTGGACGGCGCGATGCCCCAGACCCGCGAACACATCCTGCTGGCCCGCCAGGTGGGCGTGCCCGCGATCGTGGTGTTCCTGAACAAGGTTGACCTGGTGGACGATCCGGAACTGCTCGATCTCGTGGAGATGGAGATCCGCGAACTGCTTAACAAGTATCAATTCCCGGGCGACACGACGCCGATCATTCGCGGCAGCGCCACCAAGGCCCTGCTGGCGCCGACCCCGGATCATGCCGACGCCAAGTGCATCCAGGAACTGATGGACGCCATCGACAGTTTCATTCCGGAGCCGGTCCGTCTGATCGACCAGCCGTTCCTGATGCCGATCGAGGATGTGTTCTCGATCGAAGGCCGCGGCACCGTGGTGACCGGCCGCGTCGAACGCGGCGTCATCAAGGTGGGCGAGGATATCGAGATCATCGGCCTGCGCGACACGCAGAAAACCGTCGTGACCGGCGTGGAGATGTTCCGCAAGCTGCTCGACGAGGGGCGCGCCGGCGACAACATCGGCTGCCTGCTCCGCGGCTTGAAGAAGGAAGACGTCGAGCGCGGCCAGGTGCTGGCCAAGCCCAAGACGATCACGCCGCACAAGAAGTTCAAGGCGGAGGTGTACGTGCTGAGCAAGGACGAGGGCGGGCGGCACACGCCGTTCTTCAAGGGGTACCGGCCGCAGTTCTACTTCCGCACGACGGATGTGACGGGGGACGTGGTGTTGCCGGAAGGGGTGGACATGGTCATGCCGGGCGACAACGTCAGCATAGACGTGAGTCTGATCACCCCGATTGCCATGGAGAAGACGATGCGGTTCGCCATCCGTGAAGGCGGACGCACCGTGGGCGCCGGCCGCGTGACCGACATTGTCGAATAATCATCGGGAAGGAAGGCGGGGCCTATGCCGCGCGAGATCATCACGCTGGCGTGCACGGAATGCAAGCGGCGGAATTACACAACGACGAAGAACAAGCGTGTTCAGACCGAGCGCGTGGAGTTGAAGAAATTCTGCTCCGCCGAGCGCAAGCATACCCTGCACCGGGAAATCAAGTGACGGGAACAGGGGTCGCACGCCAGGCCAGTAGCTCAATTTGGCAGAGCACCGGTCTCCAAAACCGGTTGTTGGGGGTTCAAATCCCTCCTGGCCTGCCAACCTTGGCGGCCGCGGGCGTGAGAGGACGGACATGAACAAAATCACGGCGGCTTGGAACGCGGTGCGCACGTTCATCGAGGAGGTGCGCGCGGAGCTCAAGAAATGCGCGTGGCCGCCGCGGCCGGAGCTCATCGAATCCACCACGGTGGTGATCATCTCCGTCCTGATCCTCGCGTTTTTTGTCGGATTCAGCGATCTGGTGCTGGTCAGCGCCATGCGGCTGGTGATCCGGTGAGGCGGCCGACGGCGGCCTGAGGTGATGGCATGGAAAAGCAGTGGTTTGTCTTACATACGCTCTCCGGGCAGGAAAACAAGGTCAAGGAGAGCCTGGAACGCCGGTTGCAACGGGAGGAGATGAAGGACGTGGTGGATGAGGTGCTCATCCCCACCGAAAAGGTTTCGGAAGTCAAGCAGGGCAAGCGAAGCACGCAGACCCGCAAGTTTTTCCCGGGATACGTCCTGGTGCATGCGCGGCTGTACACGGACGAAAAGCGGCTGGATGAGCGGGCCTGGGATTTCTTCACCAACCAGATGACGCAGGGCATCATTGGCTTCATCGGCGGCGAGCGGCCCGTGCCGCTCAAGCCGAGCGAGGTGGAGACGCTGCTCAACCAGATCGAGGACAAGAAGGAGCGGATCAAGCCCAAGGTCACCTTCGAGCCGGGGGAGATGGTGAAGATCAACGACGGGCCGTTCCTGAACTTTACCGGGGTGATCGAGGAAGTGGATCCGACGCGCGGCCGGCTGAAGGTTTCGGTTTCGATCTTCGGCCGCACGGCGCCGGTGGAACTGGAATATTGGCAGGTCGAAAAGGCGTAGAGGCCGGGCGGCGGACAGGCCGCTGGAAGCTGGGGACAATATGGCGAAAAAGATTACCGGTGTGATTCGGCTGCAGATTCCGGCCGGGGCGGCCAATCCCGCCCCGCCCGTGGGGCCGGCGTTGGGCCAGCAGGGCGTGAACATCATGGAGTTTTGCAAGCAGTTTAACGCGGCCACGCAGAAGGATGCCGGGCTGGTGATCCCCGTGGTCATCACGGTGTACCAAGACAAGAGCTTCACCTTCATCACCAAGACGCCGCCGGCCGCGACGCTGCTGAAGAAGGCGGCGAACATCGCCAAGGGCTCCGGCACGCCGAACAAGGAGAAGGTCGGGAAAGTCACGCACCAGCAGGTACTGGACATTGCGAAGGCCAAAATGAAGGATTTAAACGCCCGGGACGTGGAGCGCGCCGCGCGGATGATCGCCGGCACGGCGCGCAGCATGGGCATCGAGGTGGTGGCATCATGACGCGGCATGGAAAAAAATACCGGGCCGTCAAGACCCAGGTGGCGGTGGAAAAGCAGTACGACCTGAAAGAGGCCGTCGAATTTCTGCAGCGGCACAAGCGGACGACGTTCGACGAGACCGCCGAGCTCGCCTTCCGGCTCGGCGTGGATCCGACCCAATCGGACCAGAACGTCCGCGGCACGGTCAGCCTGCCGCATGGCACGGGCAAGAAGGTGCGCGTGCTGGTGTTTGCGACGGGGCCGGCGGCGGATGCGGCCACGGCGGCCGGCGCGGAGTACGTGGGGTTCGAGGACCTGGTGGCCAAGGTGCAGGGCGGCTGGACGGATTTCGATGTGGCCGTGGCGACGGCGGAGACGATGAAGGAAGTCCGCAAGCTCGGCAAAGTACTGGGGCCGCGGGGGCTGATGCCGAACCCGAAGACGGGCACGGTGACGGAAGACACGGCTGCGGCCGTCAAGCTCTGCAAGGCGGGCCGCGTGGAGTTCCGCATGGACCGCCACGGCAATGCGATGGTGCCCTTCGGCAAGCTCTCCTTCACCGCCGAGGCCCTGGTGGACAACGGCAAGGCGGTGATCCACGCCATCCAGGCGGCGCGGCCGGCGGCAGCCAAAGGGACGTACATCAAGCGGGCCACCGTGACCTCGACGATGGGGCCCGGCCTGCACATCCAGATCAAGGAGTCGGCGGCAACGTGACGCTCCGGAGGACGGCATGAGACCAGAAAAAACGGCCATGGTGGATGAACTGCGCGGGCGGATGCGGGACGCAGCCTTCCTGATCCTCGCGGATTACCGCGGGCTGGACGTCGGCGCGCTGACCGCGCTGCGCAACCAGTTGCGCGCCGTCGAGGCCGAGCTGCACGTGGTGCCCAACCGCCTGCTGCGCGTCGCGGCGCGCGAGGTTGGCCAGCACGGGCTGGAACCGGCCCTGAAGAGCCCCTCGGCGCTGGTGAGCGGCCGCGGCGACCTGGCGCGCGTCGCCAAGGTGCTGCGCGATTTTATCAAGGACAAGAACCTGCCGGTCGTCAAACTGGGCGCGCTGCAGGGCGCGCTGCTGACGGCGGACCAGGTGGCCCAGATCGCCGACCTGCCGTCGCGGGAACAGCTCTACGGCATGCTGGTCGGCACGCTGGCGGCGCCGATGAGCGGCCTGGTGCGCGCGCTGAACCAGAAGCTGGCCAGCATCGTCTACGTCTTGAAAGCGGTTCAGGAGAAGAAGGAAAAGGAACAACCCCGAGCCTGAGGAATAAACGGAGCAGAAGGAGAAGTCATGACAGAGCAAGCGACAGAGCAGAAGGCGGAAGTACAGGTCGAAGGCAAAATGGCCGAGTTTGTCGAGTACATCCAGGGCATCACCGTCCTGGAGTTGTCCCGGCTCGTGAAGGCCTTGGAAGCGAAGCTCGGCGTTTCGGCGGCGGCCCCGCTGGCGATGGCGGCGGCTCCGGCGGCAGGTGGGGCGGCCACGGCCGCGGCAGAGAAGACCGAATTCACGGTGATGTTGACCGGCGCCGGCGCCAACAAGATCGCCGTCATCAAGGAAGTGCGCGTGATCACCAGCCTGGGCCTGAAGGAAGCCAAAGATCTGGTGGAAGGGGCCCCGAAGCCGGTCAAGGAAAACGCCACCAAGGAAGAGGCGGACAAGATCAAGGCCCAACTCGAAGCGGCCGGCGCCAAGGTGGAAATCAAGTAGGTGCGGTTCGCAGCGGCAACGCGGGCGCCCCGACCTCGGCCGGCGGAGCGCGGTTCGGTGGGCTTGGTCCGGAAATCTAGCCTGTAGGTGCATGATGGCGGAACGACTTAACTTTGGCAAGCTGACGGATGTGATCGAGCTGCCGGATCTGATCGAGATCCAGACGGACTCGTACCGGGATTTCCTGCAGATGAAAACCGCGGCCGGCAAGCGCAAGCTGATCGGCTTGCAGGCGGTGTTCAGGGAGGTTTTCCCGATCGAAAGCTATGACGGCCAGTGCGCGCTGGATTTCGTCAAGTACGAGATTCAGGAGCCGAAGATGCCGGCGATCGAGTGTATCCGTGAGGGACATTCTTACACGGCGCCGCTGTACGTCCTGTTCCGCCTGCGCGAGTCCAAGGACACGCGGGAAGAGGAAGTGTACATGGGCGAGATTCCGCTGATGACGGAATCGGGCACCTTTGTCATCAACGGCGCGGAGCGCGTGGTCGTCAGCCAGCTCCACCGTTCGCCCGGCATCTGCTTCGAGCAGTCCATCCACACCAACGGCTCCGTCCTGCACTCGTTCCGCATCATCCCGGACCGGGGGTCCTGGATCGAGGTGCAGTTCGACGCCACCGATCTGCTGAACATCTACCTGGACCGCAAGAAACGGCGCCGGAAATTCCTGGCCACGACCTTCCTGCGCGCCCTCGGCTGCAGCACGGACGAGGAGCTGCTGGGGCTGTTCTACGCGTTCGAGCGGGTCCAGCTCAAGGATACGCTGGACGAGGCCCAGTTGCAGCACCGCGTGGTCAAGGATGACATCATTGATGCGGAGTCGCAGACGATTCTGGCCCGCAAGTACGATCCGCTGACCCGGGAGCTGCTCAAGCAGATGAAGGCTTCGGGCTTCGACCAGGTCGAGGTGGTGAACGTGAGCTGGGACGAGGGCCTGTTCCTCAAGAGCGTGAAAAAAGATCCCGCGCGCAACATGGATGATGCCCTCAAGGACATTTACCACAAGCTGCGGCCGGGCGATCCGGCGACCACGGCCAACGCGCGCCAGATGCTCAAGCGGGTGTTCTTCGACCCGCGTCGCTACGACCTGGGCCGGGTGGGCCGCTACAAGATGCAGCAGAAACTGGGCCTGGACAAGGGCAAGGAAGCGCGGGTGCTGGACAAGGACGATATTGTGGCCGCGATCCGATACCTGATCAACCTGCGCCGCGGCGAGGGCACGGTGGACGACATTGACCATCTCGGCAGCCGGCGCATCCGGACGGTGGGCGAACTGCTCGAAAACCAGTGCCGGATCGGCCTAGCGCGCACGGAGCGCCTGGTCAAGGAGCGCATGACCATTTTCGACACCAAGATCGAAAAGCTCACGCCGCAGAAGCTGATCAATCCCAAGGCGCTGGCCGCGGTGATCCGCGATTTCTTCGGACGGAGCCAGCTCAGCCAGTTTATGGATCAGACCAACCCGCTGGCGGAGCTGACCCACAAGCGGCGGTTGAGCGCGCTGGGTCCCGGCGGCCTGAGCCGCGAACGCGCGGGCTTCGAGGTCCGCGACGTCCATTCCAGCCATTACGGCCGCATCTGCCCGATCGAGACACCGGAAGGCCCCAACATCGGCTTGATTTCCTCCCTCAGCATGTATGCGCGGGTGAACGCGTTCGGTTTCATCGAGACGCCCTACCGCCGGGTTGACAACGGACGGGTCCTCAACGACGTGGATTACCTGACGGCGGACGAAGAGGAAAATTTCATCATCGCCCAGGCCAACGCGGCGCTGGACGGCAAGAGTCGCTTCTCGTCCCCGGTCGTGCTGGCGCGCTACCGCGGCGACTTCCTGGAGGTGGCGCCGGAACGCGTGAACTACATGGATGTTTCGCCCAAGCAGTTGATCAGCGTGGCGGCGGGTCTGATCCCCTTCCTGGAGCACGACGATGCCAACCGCGCGCTGATGGGCGCCAACATGCAGCGGCAGGCGGTGCCGCTGCTGGCGTCCGAGCGGCCGCTGGTCGCCACCGGCGTGGAAGGCCGCATGGCGCGCGATTCCCGCAGCATGGTGCTGGCGGAAGACGCCGGCAAGGTGGCCTATGTGTCCGCCAGCCGGATTGTCGTCTCCAAGGATGGCGAACTGCCGGCCAAGAAGGCGCCGGCCGAGGATTATCAGGACTATGCGCTGCGCAAGTTCATGCGCTCCAACTCCGGCACCTGCATCAATCAGAAACCGCTGGTGCGGGTGGGGCAGCGCGTCCGGAAGGGTGAAGTGCTGGCCGACGGCCCGTGCACCAGCGAGGGCGAACTGGCCCTGGGCCGCAACGTGCTGGTGGCCTTCATGCCGTGGTGCGGCTACAATTTCGAGGACGCGATTCTGATCAGCGAGCGCCTCGTGCGCGAGGACGTCTTCACCTCCCTGCACATTGACGAGTTCGAATGCGGCGCCCGGGACACCAAGCTGGGCCCCGAGGAGATCACGCGCGACATCCCCAACGTGGGCGAAGAGGCGCTGAAGAACCTGGGCCACGATGGCGTGGTGCGGGTGGGCGCGGAGGTCAAGCCGGGCGACATTCTCGTCGGCAAGATCACGCCCAAGAGCGAGACGGAGCTGGCGCCGGAAGAGCGTCTGCTCCGGGCGATCTTCGGCGAAAAGGCCGCGGATGTCCGGGACACCTCGCTGACGGTGCCCAGCGGGACGTACGGCATCGTCATGGATGTCAAAGTCTCCGCGCGCAAGGATGTCTCCCGCACGAAGCTCAGCGCCAGCGAACGGCGCCGGCAGGTCAAGCAGGTCCAGGAGGAATTCAAGGAGAAGCGGCAGGTGCTCACGGATGAGCTGACCGACGCGCTGAGCAACATCCTGCTGGGCGAGAAGATCCCCCTCGACGTGGTCAACATGGAGACCGGGGAGGTCATCATCCCCGCCAACCGCAAGATCACCAAGACCCTGCTGCGCAAACTGGCGGCCGCCAACGACCATATCGTCATTGACCCCAGTCCGATCCAGATCAAAATTCAGGGCATCATCGGCGAGTTCAGCCATAAGTTTTCCGAGCTGCAGATGGAGCAGGAACGCTCCATGGACCGTCTGGAGAGCGGCGATGACGTTGACCCCGGCATCATCAAGCAGGTCAAGGTCTACGTCGCCAGCAAGCGCAAGCTGTCCGTCGGCGACAAGATGGCCGGCCGGCACGGCAACAAGGGCGTCATCGCGCGGATCGTGGCCGATGCGGACATGCCGTTCCTGGCGGACGGCACGCCGATGGACATCGTGCTCAATCCGCTCGGCGTGCCCTCGCGCATGAATGTGGGTCAGGTGCTGGAAACGCACCTGGGCATTGCCTGCCAGGCGCTGGGCCTGCACGTCGCCACGCCGGTGTTCGACGGCATTCGCGAGGACAAGATTCACGCCCTGCTGCAGCGGGCCCATGATGAAACGGGCCTGCCCATTGACGCGGATGGCAAGGCGGCCCTATGCGACGGGCGCACGGGCGAGCCGTTCGACCAGCGCGTGGTGGTCGGCATGATTTACATCATGAAGCTGCATCACCTCGTGAGCGACAAGATCCACGCGCGGGCCGTCGGCCCGTACTCCCTGGTTACGCAGCAACCGCTGGGCGGCAAGGCGCAGTACGGCGGCCAGCGTTTTGGCGAGATGGAAGTCTGGGCGATGGAGGCCTACGGCGCCGCCTACGCGCTGCAGGAGCTGCTGACGGTCAAGAGCGACGATGTCGCGGGCCGCACGCGGATTTACGAGTCCATCGTCAAGGGCGAGAACGTGCTCGAAGCCGGCATGCCGGAATCGTTCAACGTGCTGATGAAGGAAATTCAAAGTCTGGCGCTGGATGTGCGCCTGCAGAAAACTGCGGACTAGAGCGCAAGGCCGGCGGCGGTCGCGCCGCTGCGGCAGAAGGAGATGGCCGGTGCAAAGCAACAACCATTCAGCGTCTGTGCTGGGGGCGGAAGTCCAGAGCGGATTTGATTACGCCTGCATCACGCTGGCGTCCCCCGAGACCATCCGATCCTGGAGCAAAGGTGAGGTCAAGAATCCGGAGACCATCAACTACCGGACCTTCAAGCCGGAAAAAGGCGGCCTGTTCTGCGAGCGCATCTTCGGTCCGACGAAGGACTGGGAATGCAGTTGCGGCAAGTACAAGCGCATCAAGCACAAGGGCGTGCTGTGCGACCGGTGCGGCGTGGAGGTGACCATCGCGCGGGTGCGCCGCGAGCGGATGGGCCACATCGAGCTGGCGGTGCCGGTGTCGCACATCTGGTTTTTCAAGTGCACGCCGAGCCGCCTGGGCATGGTGCTGGACATGAGCGCCCGCGAGCTCGAGCGCGTGCTGTACTACGAGGATTACCTCGTGATCGATCCCGGCAACACGCCGATGCACGAGAAGCAGCTTCTCAGCGAAATGGAATACCGCGAGGCACAGGACAAATTCGGCGACAACTTTGTCGCCAAGATGGGCGCGGAGGCCGTCCGCGACCTCCTGAAGAAGCTCGACCTGGCCGCGGAACTGGCCAAGCTCGAGGTGGACCTGGAAAACACGCGCAGCGTCCAGACCCGCAAGAAACTGACCAAGCGGATGAAGCTGCTTAGCGCGTTCAACGCCAACCACACCCGGCCGGAATGGATGATCCTGGAGGTCCTGCCGGTGATTCCGCCCGATCTGCGCCCGCTGGTGCCCCTGGAAGGCGGCCGCTTTGCGACGTCCGATTTGAACGATCTCTACCGCCGCGTGATCAACCGCAACAACCGGCTGAAGAACCTGCTGCAGCTCAAGACGCCGGATGTGATCATCCGCAACGAAAAACGCATGCTGCAGGAAGCGGTAGATGCGCTGTTTGACAACGGCCGCCACGGCCGGGCGGTGACCGGCGCCGGCAACCGGCCGCTCAAATCCCTCAGCGACATGCTGAAGGGCAAGCAGGGCCGCTTCCGCCAGAACCTGCTCGGCAAGCGGGTGGATTATTCCGGCCGCTCGGTCATTGTCGTGGGCCCCGAGTTGCAGTTGCATCAGTGCGGGCTGCCGAAAAAGATGGCCCTGGTCCTCTTCGAGCCGTTCATCATCCGCCGGCTGAAGGAGCTGGGCAAGGCGCACACGGTGCGCAGCGCCAAGAAGTTGATCGAAAAGGAAGCGAACGAGGTGTGGGACATTCTGGAAGAGGTGACCCGCGGGCACACCGTGATGCTGAACCGCGCTCCGACGCTGCACCGTCTCAGCATTCAGTCGTTTGAGCCCATCCTCATCGAGGGCGAAGCCATCCGCATTCATCCGCTGGTCTGCACGGCGTACAACGCGGATTTCGACGGCGACCAGATGGCCGTGCATGTGCCCCTGTCGATCGAGGCGCAGATGGAATCGCGCCTGCTCATGCTGGCGTCCAACAACATCTTCTCGCCCTCCAGCGGCAAGCCGGTCACCATGCCCACGCAGGATATCACGCTGGGCTGTTACTACCTGACCATCGCCTCGCAGCGCGACCGCCTCAGCCAGTTGCAGCGGAAGCCCGAGGATAAGCCGCGGGAGCATCTGCCCATCATGGCGACCGCCACCGAAATCCACGCCGCGTACGATGAGGGCGTGGTCCGGATCCATGACCGTATCCGGTTCCGCAACCCGGATTATCAGCGGGAAACGCGCTTCGGGGACAGGCAGCAGGCGGTCATCGAGACCACCGTGGGCCGGGTGTTTTTCAACGAGATCTGGCCCGAGGCCCTGGGCTTCTTCAACAAGCCGGCCACGAAGAAACAGCTCGAGCAGTTGATCCTGTCGTGCTACCAGCTCGCCGGCCATGCGGAGACCGTCCAGGCGCTCGAACTCCTGAAGGTCATCGGCTTCGAACACGCCACGCTGGCGGGGATCTCCATCGGGATGGAGGACATGATCATTCCGGCGGACAAGGAGAAGGAGATCGCGCTGGCGCACAAGCAGATCGCCGAGGTGCAGGCGCAGTATCAGAAGGGCATCATCACCGATGGCGAACGGTACAACAAGATCGTGGACATCTGGACGCACGCCACGGAGAAGATTTCCACGGCCATGTTCAGCGCCATGGAATTCAACGAAGGCCGCGATTATGTGAACCCGCTGTTCATCATGGTGGACTCCGGCGCGCGCGGCAGCCGGCAGCAGATCCGGCAACTGGCCGGCATGCGCGGCCTGATGGCCAAGCCGTCCGGCGAAATCATCGAGCAGCCGATCATCTCCAACTTCCGCGAGGGCCTGACCGTGCTGGAGTACTTCATCAGCTCGCACGGCGCCCGCAAGGGGCTGGCCGACACGGCGCTCAAGACCGCCGATTCCGGCTACATGACCCGCAAGCTGGTGGACGTGTCCCAGGACGTCATCGTGGTGGAGCAGGATTGTAAGACGCTCAACGGCATCCTGGTCAAGGCCATTTACGAGGGCGACGACGAACTGGTGCCCCTGCGCACCCGCATCCTGGGCCGCACGGTGCTGGACGACATCGTTGATCCGCGCAACCGGGAGATCCTGGTCGCCGCCGGCCAGGAGATTGATGAGAAAGCCGCGCAGCGGATCGTGGCCGCGGAAGTGCCCGGCGTGCGCATCCGCAGCGTGCTGACGTGCGAGTCCCGGCGCGGCGTCTGTGTGAAGTGCTACGGGCGCAACCTGACCACCCAGCGGCCCGTGGCGTTGGGCGAGGCCGTGGGCATCATCGCCGCGCAGTCCATCGGCGAGCCCGGCACGCAGCTCACCATGCGGACGTTCCACATTGGCGGCACGGCGAGCGGCGTGTTCAAGCAGCCCCAGATCATCGCCAAGCACGATGGCGTTGTGCATTACCAGGACCTGCGCGTGGTGCAGGCCAAGGACGGCAGCCATATCGCGCTCAACAAGAACGGCGTCATCAGCATCCGCGACAAGAGCGGCCGCGAACTCGAGCACTATAGCATTGTGCTGGGCGCGCAGATTTCGACGCCCGACGCCACGCCCGTCAAGAAGGGCCAGGTGTTCATCAAGTGGGATCCGTACAATGTGCCGATCCTGTCCGAGCAGGCCGGCGTGGTGGAATTCCACGACTTCATCCCGGAAGTGACCTACCGCAAGGAAGTGGACGAGGCGACCGGCATGGAAGGCACCGTGGTGATCGAGCACAAGGAGGACCGCCATCCGCGGATCGTGCTCCGGCATCCGGAGAACCGCGAAGTGCTCGGCAACTATTCGATCCCGACCGGCGCGCACGTCATGGTGCGCGAGGGTCTCGAGGTGGTGGCCGGCGCCATGCTCGCCAAGACGCCGCGCAAGATCATCCGCACCAAGGATATCACCGGCGGTCTGCCGCGGGTGGCGGAACTGCTGGAGGCGCGGCGGCCCAAGGATGCGGCGGAAATCGCAAAGATCGAGGGCCTGGTGGAATTCGGCGGCACCGTCCGCGGCAAACGCCGGCTGCTGGTCAAGGATCCGGCCACGAACGACCAGGAAGAGCACCTGATCCCCATGGGCAAGCACATCGTGGTCTTCCCGGGCGATCATGTGAAGAAGGGCCAGCCGCTGACCGAGGGGCCGGTGGTGCCGCAGGAAATCCTCGAGGTGTGCGGACCCCAGGAACTGCAGGAATACCTGGTCAACGAGGTGCAGGGGGTCTACCGCCTGCAAGGGGTGGAGATCAACGACAAGCACATCGAGATCATCGTCCGCCAGATGCTGCGCAAGGTGCGCATCACCGATCCGGGCGACACGGAATTCCTGTGGGGCGATCAGGTCGAGCGGCACAGCTTCCAGGACGTCAACCAGAAGGCGATCGCGGAAGGCAAGCGGCCCGCGGAGGCTTCGCCGGTGCTGCTGGGCATCACCAAGGCCTCGCTGGAAACCGAGAGCTTCATCTCCGCGGCCTCGTTCCAGGACACCACGCGCGTGCTGGCCGATGCCGCGACCATGGGCCGGCGGGATTACCTCCGCGGCTTCAAGGAAAATGTCATCATGGGTCATGTCATTCCGGGCGGCACGGGGTTCGGCATGTACCGGAACGTCAAGCTGGTGCCCCTGGCCGAGCCGATCTCCATCGAGGAGATGCCCGTGGCCGAATTGCTGGACGGCGGCGCCAAACTGGAGCCGGCTGAGAGTAAGGAGTTGTAATGTGGGGGAAGTTCTGCTAGACTGACCTCTCTGTTCTGAAAAGGAAGACATGGTATGCCGACGATCAATCAACTGGTGAAATACGGCCGCCGTCCGGCGCGCACGAAGAGCAAGTCGCCGGCGCTGACGAATTGCCCGCAGCGCCGGGGCGTGTGCCTGTTGGTCAAGACGATGACGCCCAAGAAGCCGAATTCGGCGCTGCGCAAAATCGCCCGCGTGCGCCTGACCAACGGGCAGGAGGTCACGGCCTACATCCCCGGCGTGGGGCACAATCTCCAGGAGCACAGCATGGTGCTCATCCGCGGCGGCCGCGTCAAGGATCTGCCGGGCGTCCGCTACCACATCATCCGCGGTACGCTGGACTGCCTCGGCGTGGAGAATCGCCGGCGCAGCCGTTCCAAATACGGCGCCAAGACCCAGAAGACGGCGTAACACCGGCGGCGCAAACTCCCGGGCGAGAAAGAGCGAATATGGCGAGAAGGCACAGAGCGGAAAAGCGGGCGATCACGCCGGACACGCGGTTCAGCAGCGAACTGGTGTCGAGGCTGATCACCAGCATCATGGAGCGCGGCAAGAAGTCCACCGCCGAGCGTATCGTCTACGGCGCGCTGGAGCAGCTCAAGAGCCTGGCGCAGCAGGATCCCCTGCCGGTCTTCCAGCAGGCGATGGACAACGTCAAGCCGCACCTCGAGGTCAAGAGCCGCCGCGTCGGCGGCGCGACCTACCAGGTGCCGGTGGAGGTCAGCGGCGACCGCCAGGTGAGCCTCGCGTTTCGCTGGATCATTGACTACGCCAAAGGCCGCAAGGGCGTGCCGATGGGGCGGGCGCTCGCGCTGGAACTGATGGATGCTTTCAAGAACCAAGGCAATGCGATCAAGAAGCGCGACGACACGCACAAGATGGCGCAAGCCAACAAGGCGTTTGCCCATTACCGGTGGTAAGCGACAGGACGATCATGGTTACCGTGGTGGATCAACCCCGACAACAGCCGACGACGGAGGGCCCGCAGCAGCGCGAAGCAGCCGGGCGCCGCCGGGGTCTGGCGTTGGTTCGCAACATGGGCATCGTGGCCCATATCGACGCCGGCAAGACCACGGTCTCCGAGCGCATCCTGTTCTACTCCGGCCGCATCTACAAGATGGGCGAGGTGCACGAGGGCAACACGGCCATGGACTGGATGGTCCAGGAGCAGGAGCGCGGCATCACGATCACCAGCGCCGCGACCACCTGTTTCTGGCGCGACCATCAGATCAACCTGCTGGACACGCCGGGCCATGTGGACTTCACGGTCGAGGTCGAACGCAGCCTGCGGGTGCTCGACGGCGTCGTCGGCGTCTTCTGCGGCGTGGGCGGCGTGCAGCCGCAGTCCGAGACGGTCTGGCGGCAGGCCAAGAAATACCACGTGCCGTGCCTGGCCTTTGTCAACAAGCTCGATCGCCCGGGCGCGGACTTCCTCGGCGTGGTGCGGCAGTTGCGCGAAAAGCTGGATGCGCCGGCCGTGCCGGTGCAATGGCCGATCGGCCGCGAAGACCAGTTTGCCGGGGTGATTGACCTGATCCGGATGCGGGCGTTGCGCTTCGACGAGGCGAGCCGGGGCGCGGTGGTGCTGGCGGGCGACATCCCGCCGGACCTCAAGGCCCAGGCCGAGGAGGCGCGCGCGCAAATGATCGAGCAGATTGCGGAGCGGGACGAAGAGGTCCTGGCCGCCTACCTGCAGAATCCCGAGGTGCCCGAGGCCCTGCTCAAGGCCGGCTTGCGCCGGGCGACCATCGCCGGCCAGCTCGTGCCGGTGCTGTGCGGCGCAGCGCTGCGCAACAAGGGCATTCAGCCGCTGCTGGACGCCGTGGTGGACTACCTGCCCGCGCCCGTGGACGTGCCTGCCGCGGCCGGCCACCACCCGAAGACCGGGGAAGCGGTGCGCCGCGTGGTGAGCGATTTCGAGCCGTTGAGCGCGCTGGTGTTCAAGATCGCCAACGACCCGTACGTTGGCAAACTGGCCTTCGTGCGCGTGTATACGGGCACCCTGAGCAAGGGCCAGAACGTCTACAACCCGCGCACCCAGAAACGGGAGCGCGTCGGCCGGATCGTCGAACTGCATGCCAACCACCGCGAGGACATCGAGGCCCTGCACGCCGGCGAGATCGGCGGCCTGGTAGGCCTCAAGCTGGCGACCACCGGCGACACGCTGTGCCCCGAGAACAAGCCGATCGTGCTGGAGCGCATCGAGTTTCCGGAACCGGTGGTGGCCATGGCCATCGAGCCGCGCTCCCAGGCCGACCGCGACAAGCTGCGCGAAGCGCTGGCGGTGCTGGCGGGCGAGGATCCCACCTTCCGGATCACCACCAACCCCGAAACCGGCCAGTTGCTGATCAACGGCATGGGCGAGCTGCACCTGGAGATCAAGAAGGACCTCCTGGCGCGGGAGTTTCACGTGGCCGCCAATGCCGGCAAGCCGATGGTGGCGTACAAGGAAACGATTCAGGCGGCGGCGCGCGGCGAACACCTGTTCGCGCGCGAGATCGGCGGCCGCGGGCATTTCGGTCGCGTGGTGCTCGAGGTCGCCCCGGCCGCGCGTGGCGCCGGCAATCGCGTGGAGTTCAAGGTGTCGGCCGACGCGATCCCGACGGAGTTCCGGGCGGCGGTCGAGCAGGGCCTCACCGACGGCCTGCTGACCGGTGTGGTGGGCAACTATCCGCTGGTGGACGTGCTGGTGCGGGTGGTGGACGGCGGCTGTCATCCCGTGGATTCCACGGAGGTGGCGTTCCGCTCGGCGGCGGTGATGGCGTTCCGCGCGGCGGCCCAGGCGGCCCGGCCGGTGATGCTCGAGCCGATCATGAAGATCGAGATCATCACGCCGGAGGAGTTTGTGGGCGACGTCCTGGGGGACATCAACAGCCGGCGCGGCCGGATCCGCGACATCGAACGGCGCGCGGCCGCCCAGATCATCAGCGCCGAGGTGCCGCTGGCGGAGCTCTTTGGCTATACGACGATGCTGCGTTCGCTGACCAAGGGCCGGTCGAGCTACGTGATGGAGCCGTGCCGGTTTGAGCCGGTGCCGGAAGCTGTGCAGGCGGGTTTGATTAATCGGTAAAGGAAACATGAACGGGCAACGCATACGCATACGATTGAAGGCCTACGATCATCGGTCGCTGGATCAATCCTCCGCCGAGATCGTGGAGACGGCCAAGCGGACGGGAGCGCGCGTCGCGGGCCCCATCCCGCTGCCCACCCGCATCGAGCGCTACACGGTCAACCGGAGCCCGCATGCGGACAAGAAGGCCATGGAGCAGTTTGAGATCCGCACCCACAAGCGGTTGCTGGACATCATTGACCCCACGGCGCGCACCGTGGATGAATTGAAAAAATTGAATCTGCCCGCCGGGGTGGATATCCAGATCAAGATCTGAGGTTGGGCATGCAGGCATTACTGGGCAAAAAAATCGGCATGACGCAGGTGTTTGACGGCGGCGTCCACGTTCCGGTCACCGTCCTCCAGGTTGGGCCCTGCGTGGTCGCGCAGGTCAAGACCCAGGACAAAGACGGCCACGCCGGGGTCCAACTGGGCTTTGGCGAGCAGCGCGCCGCGCGCGCGGGCAAGCCGCGCGCCGGCCACTGCGCCAAGGCCGGGATCCCCTGCCAGCGCTTCCTGCGGGACGTGGCGCTGGACAGCGGCGAGACGGTCAAGGTTGGCGATACGGTCACCGCGGCGATTTTTCAGGGCGTGGCCTATGTGGACGTGATCGGCACCACCAAGGGGCGCGGGTTCCAGGGCGTCGTCAAGCGCCACGGCTTCGCCGGCGGTCCGGCGGCCCACGGGCACATGATGCACCGCCGCTCGGGCTCCATCGGCAACCGCACCTGGCCGTCCCGCGTCTTCAAGAATCGCCGCATGAGCGGCCACATGGGCCACGTGCGGGCCACCCTGCAGAACCTGAAGGTGGTGCAGTTGCGCGTGGAGGACCACGTGCTCCTGGTCCGCGGCGCCGTGCCGGGACCGACGGGCGGGCTGGTCCTGGTGCGCAAGGCGCTCAAGAAAGCGACGAAGTCGTGATGAACAAGCTAACCCTGTATAATGCTCTGGGCGACAAGACCGGGGACGTGGAGTTTCCGGAGCAACTGCTGGTCCGGCGGCGCGGCGCGCAGGCGGTGCACGACGCGGTGGTGGCGTATCTGGCCAACCAGCGGCTCGGCACGGCCAAGACCAAGAAGCGCGGCGAGGTGTCCGGCGGCGGCATCAAACCCTTCAAGCAGAAGGGCACCGGCCGCGCCCGCGCGGGTTCGATCCGCTCGCCCATCTGGCGCGGCGGCGGCGTGGTGTTCGGCCCGCAGCCGCGCGATTACAGCCAGAAGCTTAACAAGCGCGTGGCCCGACTGGCCTTTGCCCGCGCCCTCAGCGAGAAACTGACCGCGGGGGCGGTGATCGTGGTGGATCAATGGGAACTGGCCGCGCCCAAGACTAAGTTGCTGGCGGCGGCGTTGAAGAAAATGAACGTCACGCGCGGCGCGCTGCTGGTGACGGCGGATGTTTCGCGCAACCTGGCGCTGGCGGCCCGCAACCTGAGCGGCGTCGCGGTGGCCGCGGCCAGCCGGGTGAATACTTATCAAGTACTGCGGTACCCGCACCTGGTGGTCAGCCAGGCCGCGCTGACCCAACTGCAGCAGCGGATCACCCTGCCGCAGCGGAGGGCTTCATGAAAGAGCCGCGTACCATCATCCAGCGCCTGCTGGTCACGGAAAAAGGCACGCGCTTGACCGAAAAGTTCGGGCAGTACCTGTTTGTGGTAACCCGGGACGCCAACAAGGTGGAAATCAAGCGGGCCGTGGAGAAAATCTTCAACGTCAGCGTCACGAAGGTCAACACCCTGAACCGCCGCGGAAAAAAGAAGCGTCAGCGCACCCTGCACTACGGCCGGACGGCGGCCTGGAAACGAGCGATGGTGACCCTGAAGGCGGGCGACAAGATCGAGCTCGCGTAATAGAGGTTGAGACATGGGTATTAAAACATTCAAGCCGGTCACGCCGAGCCTGCGGTTCACGGAGCTGCCGGATTTTGCGGAACTGACCAGGAGCAAGCCGGAAAAAAGCCTGATCCGGCCCAAGAAGTCCAACGCGGGCCGCAATGTCCAGGGCCGGGTGACGATCCGCCATCGTGGCGGCGGTCATAAACGGCATTTCCGGCTGATCGATTTCCTGCGCGACAAGCACGGCATTCCGGCCAAGGTTGTGTCGATCGAGTACGACCCGAACCGTTCCGCCCGCATTGCCCTGCTGGCCTACCGGGATGGCGAGAAGCGTTACATCCTCGCGCCGAACGGGATCCAGGTTGGTGTGCTGCTCATGTCCGGCCCGGGGGCGGAGCCCAACGTGGGCAACGCCCTGCCGCTGGCGCAGATCCCGCCGGGACTGCCGGTGCACAATGTCGAGCTGTATCCCGGCCGGGGCGCCCAGTTGGTGCGCGGCGCGGGGCTGGCGGCCACGGTCATGGCGCGCGAGGGCGACTATGCGCACCTGCGGCTGCCCTCCGGCGAGCTGCGCAAGATTCATGCGACCTGCTATGCGACCATCGGCCAGGTGGGCAACCTGGAGCATGAGAACGTGTCGCTGGGCAAGGCCGGCCGCAAGCGCTGGCTCGGCATCCGCCCGACCGTGCGCGGCGTGGCCATGAACCCGATCGATCATCCGATGGGCGGCGGCGAGGGCCGCACCTCCGGCGGCGGTCATCCGGTGTCGCCGTGGGGCCAGTTGACCAAGGGCAAGCGGACGCGCGATCACAAGAAGCCGTCCAGGAATTTCATCCTCCAGAGGAGAAAGTAAGCCATGGCTCGTTCGATCAGCAAGGGACCGTATGTCGAGGAGAAACTCCTCAAGCGCGTCTTGGCCGTGACCCGCAGCGGCGACAAGCGGCCGCTCAAGACGTGGTCGCGGCGTTCCATGGTGTTGCCGGAGTTCATCGGCCTCAACATCGCCGTGCACAACGGAAAAGCGTTCATCAATTTGTTCATCACCGAGAACATGGTGGGCCATCGGTTGGGCGAGTTTGCGCCCACGCGGACCTTCCGCAAACATGGCGTGGCCACGGACAAGGTGGTGGCGTTGAAGTAATCGTTGGCGCCATGGCTCGAACCTGGATGTGGCTGGCGGCGGGACTGGCGGCGGGACTGGCGGCGGGCTGGTCCGGTGGCCGGAGCTGGCAGACGGAGCTGGACGCGGCCGGGGAGAAGCTCCGGCAGGCGGTCGAGCGGGACGGGACGAGCGCGGCACAACGGCTGATTTTGTCGCAGCAGGCGCAGTTGGCGGCCCGGGAGCGCGATAACGAGCAGGCGCGGGCGCAGGTGCGTGCCTGGGCGGCGAAGGGCGCGGTCGCCCAAGCGGAGGCGGAGGCGCTCCGGCGGGCGGCGCCGGCCGCCGGCGGCGCCGAGACGCTGCCGGCCTCGGCGGCGGAGGCGCTGAGCGGCGATCCGATCCGGGTGGTGGAAGTCAACGCATCGCTGGAGATGCTGGTGGTGGACGCGGGGCGGGCCCGCGGGATGAAACCCGGGATGAGCTTTAGCGTGGTTCACGGGCGCGAACCCGTGGCCGAGGTGCGGGTGGTGGATGTGCGCGCGGCGGTGACCGGCGTGGTGATCGAAAAGGTGTACGCCGGGAAGGCGCCGGTGGTCGGGGACCGGTTGGTGGCCCGGAAGAAGTGAGGATGGAACGATGGACATAATGGCCAAAACCAAGCATGTGCGGATGGCGCCGTCCAAGGCGTTGGATTTGGCGGGCGCGCTGCGCGGACTTCCGGTCCCCGCGGCCCTGCGCGTGGTCCAGTTCAGCGAGCGCAAGGCGGCGTTCTACCTGGCCAAAACGCTCAAATCGGCGATCGCCAATGCGGAAAACAACCATGCTATGGCGGCGGAAAAATTGTACGTGAAGGAAGCCGTGGTGGAGCAAGGCGCCATGCAGAAGCGCTTCTGGCCCCGCAGCCGCGGCATGGTCAGTCCGGTGCTGAAGCGGAGCAGTCACGTCCGCGTCACGCTCACGGACGAAAAACCGAAGCAGGCATGAGGCAGGGCAGAGGGAAAGGAGACCGGTCTTGGGTCAGAAAGTAAATCCAATAGGTTTCAGGGTCGGCGTCCTCAAGGACTGGCGTTCCCGTTGGTACGCGGACAAGAAATCCTACGGCAGCCTGTTACACGAGGATCTCAAGATCCGCGACCTCGTCAAAATCCGCCTGAAGGATGCCGCCGTGCCGGAGGTGATCATCGAGCGCTACGCGAACCGCGCCCGCGTCACGGTGTTCACGGCGCGGCCGGGCATCGTCATCGGCCGCAAGGGCGCGGATATCGAGAAGCTGCGCGAGGAGATTGCCCGCTTCACCGGCCGGGAAATTTACGTCGAGATTCGCGAGGTGAAGGATCCGGACACCAACGCGCAACTGGTGGCGGAGAACATCGCGCTGCAGTTGGAGCGCCGGGTGTCGTTCCGCCGCGCCATGAAGCGCGCGGTCCAGATGGCGATGAGCCTGGGCGTGCTGGGCATCAAGGTGCACGCCAGCGGACGCCTCGGCGGGGCGGAACTGGCCCGCCGCGAGTGGTACAAGGAGGGCAAAGTGCCGCTGCACACCCTGCGCGCCAACATCCAGTACGGCTTTGCGGAGGCTCATACCATGGCTGGCAAGATCGGCATCAAGTGCTGGATCTGCAAGAAGGAAGAAGAACCCACGGTAAAGGAGGACGCCCATGCCTCTTATGCCTAAACGGGTGAAGTACCGCCAGTCCCAGCGCGGGAACCGCAAGGGCCTGGCCTACGCCGGGCAGACGCTGGCCTTTGGCGAGTGCGGCCTGAAGGCGCTGGACCGGATCTGGCTCACCGCGATCCAGATTGAGGCGTGCCGCGTGGCGATCAACCGCGATCTGAAGCGCAAGGGCAAGCTCTGGGTCCGGGTCTTCCCGGACAAGCCCTACTCGCAAAAGCCCCTGGAAGTGCGCATGGGCAAGGGCAAGGGCGCCGTCGAGGGCTGGGTGGCCGTGGTCCGCCCGGGTCGGATTCTGTTTGAGATCGGCGGCGTCACGGAAACGGCGGCGCGCGTTGCGCTGCGGTTGGCCGCCAGCAAGCTGCCGATTCGCACGCGGTTTGTCACCCGCGGACTGATGTAAGGAACCCGGCGACATGAAGAAAAACGAATGGAAAGAGTTGACGGTGGAGGAATTGCGGCAGCAGCGCCAGGATGCGCTCAAGGAGCTGTTCAATCTCCGCCTGCAGCAGACGGCGGGACAGCTCGAAAAGCCGTCGCGCATCCGTGAACTGCGCCGAGATATGGCGCGGGCCAACACATATCTGAAACAGCGGGCAGCCGCCGCGAGGTAAGCATGGCAAACACCACAGCAGAACGAGGCGTGCGCAAGGAGCGCGAGGGCGTTGTCGTCAGCGACGCCATGGATAAAACCATCGTGGTCCAGGCCATGCGCCGTGTCCGGCACCCCTTTTATGGCAAGGAAATCAAAAGTTTCAAGAAATTCTATGTTCACGACGAGAAGAACGCCAGCCGGAAGGGTGACCGCGTATTGATCATGGAGACGCGCCCCCTCAGCCGCTTGAAGCGCTGGCGGTTGGTCAGCATTCTCGAACGGGGCAAGGCAGCAACGCCGGGAGTCACCGAGCATGATTCAGCTTAAATCCAGATTGGATGTCGCGGACAATACCGGCGCCCGCGTCGCCCAGTGCATCCATGTGCTGGGCCAGCGCAAGCGCTACGCGCACATCGGCGATATCATCAAGGTCGCCATCAAGGAGGCCCAACCCGTCGGCCTGGTCAAGAAGGGCGAGGTGCACGATGCCGTGATCGTCCGCACCCGGCAGTCCATCCGCCGGCCGGACGGCTCGCTGCTCAAGTTTGACCGCAACGCCTGCGTCATTGTGGATGCGGAGAAAAACCCCCGCGGCACACGCATCTTCGGACCCGTGGCCCGCGAACTGCGCGAGAAGAACCATATGAAAATCATCTCCCTCGCTCCGGAGGTGGTCTGATGAAGCGCGCGCCGAAATGCCACATCAAGCGCGGCGACATCGTCACGGTCATCTCCGGCGACCAGGCGGGCCAGTCCGGCAAGGTGCTCCAGGTCATGCCGGAAAAGGGTCGGGCCATTGTCGAGGGGCTCAACCAGATCAAGAAGCACATGCGCAAGAGCCAGGATAACCCCAAGGGTGGCATTGTGCAGAAGGAGGCGGCGCTGGCGATCGCCAAGCTGCGATTGCGCACCGCCGGTGTGCCGGAAAAGCGGGCGGCGGATAAAAAAACCGAGGAGGCCCGGTAGCGCGGACCGGCGGGGAGCAGCTACCCGGCGGCGTCCGGGGGGAGATCAAAGGGCATGGCACCGAGACTGAAAACATTGTACCAGACCGAGGTCATCAAGGCGTTGCTGGCTTCGGGCAAATACCAGAACCGTATGCAGGCGCCGCGGTTGACGAAGATCGTGGTCAACATGGGCATTAACGCCGTGGCGGAGCGCGAGGCGGTCAAGAACGCGGCCGAGGACCTGGCCCGGATCAGCGGTCAGCGGCCGGTGATCATCAAGGCGCGCAAGAGCATTTCCAACTTCAAGTTGCGCGAGGGCATGCCGATCGGCGTCAAGGTGACCCTGCGTGGCGACCGGATGTACGAGTTCCTGGAGCGGCTGATCAGCGCGGTGCTGCCGCGCATCCGGGACTTCCGCGGGGTCTCGCCGAAGAGTTTCGACGGGCGCGGCAATTACACGCTCGGGTTGAAAGAGCAGTCGCTGTTCCCGGAGATCCGGCCGGACCAGGTCAAGAAGACGCAGGGCATGGACATCACGCTGGCCTCGACGGCCAAGACCGACGGGGAAATGCAGGAGCTGTTGCGCCTGCTGGGCATGCCGTTCGCAGTGGCGTGACGCGGATGGAAGAAAGGAGTTCGTTTTGGCCAAGATATCCTGGATGGTGAAGGTGGGCCGCAAGCCGAAGTTCAGCACACGGGCGTATCATCGCTGCAAGCGCTGCGGACGGCGGCATGCCTACCTGCGGAAATTCCAACTCTGTCGTATTTGTTTCCGCGAGCTGGCCTTGGAAGGCAAGCTGCCCGGCGTGATGAAGGCCAGTTGGTAGAGGAAGGAAGAGAGCATTATGAGCGTTAGTGATCCCATCGCCGATATGTTGTGCCGCCTGCGCAACGGTGCTGCCGCCGAACAGGAGGTGGTGGAGATGCCGCATTCCATCCTCAAGGGCGAACTGGCGCGCCTGATGAAGAAGGAAGGCTTTGTCAAAGATTACGTGACGGAAGGCTCGGGTGGGAAGAAAACCCTGCGGGTGTATCTGCGGTACGGGGCGAGTGGCCAGTCCGTGATCCAAGGCATCCGGCGCATCAGCAAGCCCGGACTGCGCCGCTATGTCATGGTGGCGGAGATCCCCCAGGTGCTGGGCGGCATGGGCACGGCGATTCTGTCCACGTCCCGGGGCATTATGACCGGCCGCGAGGCGAAGAAGAACAAAGTGGGCGGCGAAGTCCTGTGTTACATCTGGTAAACCAAAAGGTTGGACTATGTCGAGATTAGGCAAGAAACCGGTGCTGCTGCCCAAGGGGGTCACGGCCGCCGTGCAGGGCGCTCGCGCGACCATCAAGGGGCCCAACGGCGAACTGGCGCTGCACATCCCCGCGCCCGTGACGGCGCAGGTCAACGCGGGGCAGGTCGAGGTGCTGTGCGGCAGCGATGACAAAAAGGCGCGCGCCCTGTACGGCACCATCCGCAGCCTGTTGGCCAATATGGTGATCGGTGTGACCCAGGGTTACACCAAGGCGCTGGAGATTCAGGGGGTGGGCTTCCGCGCGGCCCTGCAGGGCCGGCAAGTGACGCTGGCGCTCGGCTACTCGCACCCGATCGTCTTCGCGGTGCCGGAGGGCATCACGCTCAAGGTGACCGATGGGACGGCGATCAGCATCAGCGGCGCGGACAAACAGCAGGTCGGCGAGGTGACGGCACACATCCGTTCCTTCTATCCGGCCGAGCCCTACAAGGGCAAGGGCGTCCGGTATCGGGGTGAACACGTGCGTCGCAAGGCGGGCAAGACGGTGGCGTAACTATGAAGATGAAGACCAAGCAGGATTACCGGATGCGGCGCCACTGGCGGGTGCGCCGCAAGGTCCACGGCACGGCGGAACGGCCGCGGATGTCGGTGTACGTGTCCAACCGCCATATCTACGTGCAATTTATTGACGACACGGCGGGCGCCACCCTGGCGGCGGCGTCCACGCTGGCCGCCGCCGCGGAGCAACCCCTGAAACTGACGGTGGCCACCGCCCGGCAGATCGGGCAACTGGCCGCGCAGGCCGCCCTGGCCAAGGGCATTGCGCAGGTGGTCTTTGATCGCGGCGGGTTTACCTACAAGGCCCGCCTCAAGGCCCTGGCCGATGCGGCCCGGCAGGCTGGTCTCAAGTTTTAACCCGTGGGCGAGGAGTATACGCTGTGATGGACAAAAGAAGACAGACAAACCGCGAACCGGCGTCGGGATTGGAAGAACGGGTGGTTTTCGTCAACCGTTGCGCCAAGGTGGTCAAGGGCGGACGCCGCTTCAGCTTTAGCGCGCTCATGGTGGTGGGCGATCGCAAGGGCCATGTCGGCTTCGCCTTGGGCAAGGCCAACGAGGTGGCGGACGCGATCCGCAAGGGCACCGAGCAGGCTGGACGCAACATGATCGCCGTCACCATGAAGGACCACACCATTCCGCACGAAGTGGTCGGGCGGTACGAGGCGGCCCGGGTGCTGCTGAAGCCGGCTTCGCCGGGAACGGGCGTGATTGCGGGGGGTGGCGCCCGCGCCGTGCTCGAACTCTCCGGCATTCGCGACATCCTGGCGAAGTCGCTCGGTGCACGCAATGCCTGCAACGTGGTCAAGGCGACCATGCAGGGCTTGGAACAACTGCGTTCGCGCGAGGAAATCCAGGCCTTGCGGGCTACGGAAGCGTAAAACGAAGGGCGTGTGACCATGAATTTGCACAGCTTGAAAAATACGCCGGGCGCCCGCCGGGAGCGCATGCGTGTGGGCCGCGGCGAATCGTCCGGCAAGGGCAAGACTTCCGGCAAGGGCAACAAGGGCCAGATGTCCCGTACGGGTCACAAGCATAAGCCGACCTTTGAAGGCGGCCAGATGCGGCTGGTGCGGCGCATCCCCAAGCGCGGTTTTCACAATCCCAGCCGCCAGGCGTACCACGCCGTGAATGTCGCTGCGCTGGCGTGCTTCGAAAACGGGACGGAGGTCACCCCCGACCTGTTGCGCCAGGCCGGCCTGTCGGGTAGCGCGCGCGCCGCCATCAAGATCCTGGGCACCGGCGAACTGCCGCGGCGCCTGACGGTCAAAGCCCAGGCCTTCAGCGCCCAGGCCCGGGCCAAGATCGAGGCGGCGGGCGGAACCTGCGAAGTATTGAAACCTTAACCGGCGGCCCCACGCATGCTTTCTGCTTTCACGAACAGTTTTAAAATTCCGGAGCTGCGCCAGCGCATCCTGTTTACGTTCGGCCTGGTGTTCATCTGCCGGATCATCGCCCTCATCCCCACGCCGGGCGTGGATGGAGCCACCCTGGCCCGGGAGTTGGCCCGGATCCCCACCGACGCCGCCGGCTCCTTCCTGGGGCTGTTCAACCTGTTCAGCGGCGGCGCGATCGAACATTGCGCGGTCGGCGCCCTGGGCATCATGCCTTCGATCAGCGCCTCGATCATTCTGCAGTTGATGACGGCTGTGATCCCGTCGCTGGAGCGGCTGGCGCGCGAAGGGGACACCGGCCGCCAGCAGATTACGCAATACGGCCGTTACCTGACGGTGTTGCTGTGCATCATCCAGGGGTATGCCTGGGCGGTCATGCTGGAACATCCGCAGCAATTGGGCATCAACGCGGCCATCGTCACTATGCCGAGCATCCCCTTCCGGCTGCTGACTGTGCTGACAATGACCTCGAGCACGATGCTGCTGATGTGGCTGGGCGAGCAGATCACCGAGCGCGGTATTGGCAATGGCATCTCGTTGATCATCACGATCAGCATTATCAGCCGCCTGCCTTCGGCGCTGCACGCCACCATGAATATGTTCCGCGCCCCGGCGGGCGGGGCGGCCCTGTTCTCGCCCATCCACCTGGTGCTGCTGCTGGGGCTGTTGTTCGTCGTCATCGCGGCCGTGGTGGCGCTGACCCAGGCGCAGCGGAAAATTCCGGTGCAGTACGCCAAGCGGGTCATCGGCCGCAAGGTGTATGGCGGCCAGAGCACCTACATGCCGCTGCGGGTGAATTACTCCGGCGTCATGCCGATCATCTTTGCGCAGGCGATCCTGATGTTCCCCTCCAAGGTCTTCAGCATGATCCCCGGCGATTTCTTCAAGAGCTTGAGCCTGGCCCTCTATGTTGGCACGCCGCTCTACACCACGCTGTACGGCCTGATGATTCTGTTCTTCTCCTACTTCTGGGTCGCCACGCAGTTCAACCCGGTGCAAATCGCCGACGACCTGAAGAAATACGGCGGTTATGTCCCCGGCATCCGGCCGGGCCGGCCCACGGCGGAGTTTCTGGACCGGTCCATGACGAGGATCACCCTGGCTGGCGCCGTGTTCCTGACCATCATCGCGGTCATCCCCACGGTGCTGAACCTGAAGCTCAAAATCCCCTGGATGGTAACGTCGTTTTTCGGCGGCACCAGCCTGCTGATCATCGTGGGTGTCATGCTGGACACCATGCGCCAGGTGGAATCGCATCTGATCATGCGGCATTACGATGGCTTCCTGAAGAAGGGCAAGCTGCGCTCGCGGAGATAAGGGGATGCTCGAGGCGATCATACTGCTGGGTCCGCCGGGTGCCGGCAAGGGCACGCTGGCCGAAGGTCTCAAGCGCAGCACGGATCTCATCCATGTCTCCACCGGCGACATGCTGCGGGAGCAGGTCCAGGCCGGCCGGCCTCTGGGGCTGCAGGCCAAGGCGTATATGGACCGGGGCGCGCTGGTTCCGGATGAACTCATCATGCAGATCATCGCCGCGCGGCTCGACGGCGGTCCCGCGGCAGCGCGCTATCTGTTCGACGGCTTTCCGCGCACGGCCGAGCAGGCCCGCGGGCTGGAGGCGCTGCTGGCCGCGCGCCAGGGCCGGGTGCACAAGGTGGTCCTGCTGGAGGTGCCCGAGGCGGTGCTCGTGGAACGCCTGGCCGGGCGCCGGGTGTGCCAGCGCTGCGCCGCGGTCTATCATGTGCGTAACATTCCTCCGCGGCAGGCGGGCGTGTGCGATCAATGCGGCGGACCGTTGATTCAGCGGCCCGACGATACGGAAGCCACGGTGCTGAACCGGCTTGAAGTTTTCCGCCGACAGACCGCCGGTTTGATCAACCATTACGCGGAGCTGGGCCTGCTGGTGACGATCAATGCCGGCCAGCCGCGTGACGTGGCGTTGGCGGAGATGGTGGCCGCCTTGTCGGGCGCAACGCAGCGATGATCATCCTGAAAACCGATGAAGAAGTGGCGCGGATGCGCGCCAGCGGCCGGATCGCCGCCCGGGTGCTCGCGGCGGTGGCGCAAGCGGTGCGGCCGGGGATCACCACCCGGGAACTGGATGCGCTGGGCGCGCGGCTCATTCGCGCGGCGGACGCGCAGAGTGCCTTTTATGGCTACCGGGGGTACCCGGGCCAGATTTGTGTTTCGGTGAACGAAGAGGTGGTGCATGGCATCCCCGGCGCTCGGGTGATTCAGCTCGGCGACGTGGTCAGCGTGGATGTCGGCGTGGAATACCGCGGCTTCATCGGCGATACGGCCACCACCGTAATGGTGGGGGTCACCGACCCGGAGATCATCCGGCTGGTCGCGGCGGGGCAGCAGGCGCTGGACCGGGCGGTGAGCCTGGCGGTGGCGGGTGCCCGGCTGTCGGATCTTTCGCATGCGATCGAACAGACGGCGGCGAGTGCCGGGTATGCGGTGGTGCGGGATTTTGTCGGCCATGGCGTGGGCCGGCAAATGCATGAGGATCCGCAGATCCCCAATTTCGGGGCGCCGGGCCGCGGACCCCGGCTGCGGCCGGGGATGACGCTGGCGTTGGAGCCCATGCTCAACCAGGGCAACTCGGAGGTGGAAGTGCTGGCCGACGGTTGGACGGTGGTCACCAAGGACCGCAAGGTGTCCGTGCACTTCGAGCACTCGGTGGCGGTCCGTGATGGCGCGGCGTTGGTGTTGACATGCGTGGAATAGAAACAATTGAGCTGGACGCCCGGTTGGTATCTGTGATAAAAGAACAAATCTTTCGCGCCCAACTGGCGAACGGCCATGCCTTCACGGCGTTTGTCGGCCGGACCGGCGGCGCCACCGCGCTCCGGATCGGTGACCGGGTAGCCGTCGCCCTGTCGCCTTACGATATGTCGCGGGGACGGATTGTGATGAAGGGCGAAGGCGAACATGAAAGTGCGTAGTTCCGTCAAACGAATTTGCGAGCAGTGCAAGGTGGTCCGCCGCAAGGGGATCGTGCGCGTGATTTGTACCAATCCACGCCACAAACAACGGCAGGGATAAGGGAGAAACAAGCATGCCTCGAGTAATGGGGGTCGACATCCCCGGGAAAAAACGGGTGGAGTATGCGTTGCGTTATGTGTATGGCGTGGGCCCGAGCCGCGCGCGCGAGCTGGTGGCCAAGGCGCGCATTGATCCGTTGAAGAAGGCGGACGACCTGACCGACGAGGAGGTTACGCGCCTGGCCGGCCTCCTGCAGGAGTACGTGCTGGAGGGCGACCTGCGGCGCGAGGTCCAGGGCAACATCCGCCGGTTGATCAGCATCGGCTGTTACCGCGGCATCCGGCACCGCAAGGGCCTGCCGGTGCGCGGCCAGCGTACCAGCACGAATGCGCGCACCCGCAAGGGCCCGCGTAAGACCGTTGGCGCCGTCCGCGGCAAGGAAGCCCGCGCCGCGGTCAAGACGGAGTAAGGATAGGTATGGCAGAGGGAAAAGAAAAAAAAGAAAAGAAGAAAACCGCTCCGTCGGCGGAGGGCGCCCAGGCCGCGCCGGGCGCGGCCAAACCGGCCAAGGCGGCCAAGGACAAGGAAGCTCCGGCCGCCGCCAGCAAGCCCGCGCCGGCCGGCGAGGGGGCGGCCGCGCCCGCCGCGGCGGAGGGCGAAGCCGCCAAGCAGCCCAAGAAAAAGGCCAAGGGCGTCCGCAATGTGCCGCTGGGCATCGTGCATATCCGGGCCAGCTTCAACAACACCATGGTCACCATCACCGACATGAAGGGCGCGGTGGTGGCGTGGAGTTCGGCGGGCCGCTGCCAGTTCAAGGGCTCGCGTCGGAGCACGGCCTATGCCGCCACCGTCGTCGCTCAGGAGGCCGCCAAGCAAGCAACGGCGCACGGCATGCGCGAGGCCGAGGTGCAGGTGCAGGGGCCGGGCGCCGGCCGCGAGTCGGCCATCCGGGCGATTCAGGCGGCGGGCATCAACGTCAGCGCCATCCGGGACGTAACGCCCATGCCGCACAACGGCTGCCGTCCGCCCAAGCGGCGGCGGGTGTGACCGGACAATTTTTCGGGAGATAAATCCATGGGTAGATATACAGGTCCCGCCTGCAAGATTTGCCGCCGCCAGGCGATGAAGTTATTTCTCAAGGGTGACCGCTGTTACATGGCCAAGTGCCCGATTGAGACGGGCCGCCCCCCGCCGGGCATGCACGGCCAGCGCCGCAGCAAGGTGTCGGCCTACGGCGTGCAATTGCGCGAAAAGCAACGCCTGCGCCGGATGTTCGGCATGCAGGAGGCGCAGTTCCGCCTGTTCTTCGAGCGCGCCCTGCGCACCCGCGGCATCACGGGCGAGAAGCTGTTGCAGAGTCTGGAACTGCGGCTGGACGATTTGGTCTATCGCCTGGGCTTCGCGCCGTCGCGGCGTGCGGCCCGGCAGATGGTCAACCACGGCCACATTGCGGTGAACGGCCGCAAGACCACCATTCCGTCACGCGTGCTCAAGGCCGGCGACAAGATCCAGGTCCGCGATCGCCAGGCGAGCCGCGACTATGCCACCCGGTTCATGGACATCGCCGAAAGCCGCGGCATCCCCGGCTGGCTGCAGCTCCGGAAGGCGCAGTTTGAAGGCGAAGTGCTGCACGTGCCGACCCGCGAGGAGATCGCGCCGGTGGTGAATGAACAACTCATCGTCGAATTGTATTCGAAGTAAACCCGGTCAACCTAGACACCATACGAGCCGGTTAATGCCCGGCTCTGGGAGAAATCATCATGCCTGTACGTCTCGCTCGTTTTGAAATGCCGCGGAGCATCAAGAAAGATGAAGCCTCCGCGTCGAAAACCTACGGCAAGTACCTCGTCGAGCCCTTTGAGGCCGGCTATGGGCGCACCATCGGCAACTCGCTGCGCCGCGTGCTGCTCTCGTCGCTGGAAGGCGCGGCCATCTCCAGCATCCGGATCGAGGGCGCGCAGCACGAGTTCTGCAACCTGCCCGGCATCGTGGAGGACGTGACGGATATCGTCCTCAACCTCAAGGGCATCCTGCTGAAGATGTACACCCGCTCGCCGCGCAAGATCCGGCTCAGCGTGAAGGGCCCCGGCGAGGTCACAGCAGGCGACCTGCAGATCGACAACCAGGTGGAAGTCATCAATCCCGAGCACCACATTTGCACGCTGGACAAGGACGGCAAGCTCGAGGCCGAAATAGAGATCCGTATCGGCCGCGGCTACTGCCCGGCCGACTGGAACCGCAAGGATGACCAGGAAATCGGATTGATCCCGATCGATTCGCTCTTCTCGCCCGTCACCCGCGTCAAGTTTTCCGTCGAGCAGACCCGCGTCGGCCGGCGCACCGACTACGACCGGCTGGCCTTGGAAATCTGGACCGACGGCCGCGTTACGCCCGACGAAGCGCTGAGCCTTTCCGCCGCCATCCTGCGGCATCACCTGGATGTCTTCATCCAGCCCGCACAGGAGGTCATCGAGTTCGAGGAAGCCGAGAAGCCGATCGACCCGGCCCGCGAGGAGTTGCGCAAGAAGCTGAACATCAGCGTCAACGAAATCGAGCTCAGCGTGCGCGCCGCCAACTGTTTGAACAACGCCAACATCACCACGGTGGGCGAGCTGGCGATGAAGACCGAGGCCGAGATGCTCAAGTACCGCAACTTCGGCAAGAAGTCCCTGAATGAGATCAAGGATAAGCTGGCCGAACTCGGCCTCTCGCTCGGCATGACGTTCGACCCGGAACTGCTCCGGCCACGGCCGGAGGACGCCCAGGACGAGGAGGCGGAAGAGAGTGACGAAGAGGGTAAGGGCAAGGGCAAGAAGAAGAAAGCCGACAAGGCCGAAAAAGAGGATAAGGACGAGAAGTCGGAAGCGGATAAATAATCCTGAAACAGAGCGACTATCATGCGACATCGTAAGAAAACCCTCAAATTGGGCCGCACCGCGGCGCACCGCGATGCCCTGCTGGCCAGCCTCGCCGCCAACCTGATCAAGTATCGCCGGATTCGGACCACCGTGGCCAAGGCCAAGGCGGCTCGGCCGTTCGTGGAAAAACTGGTCACGCTCGGCAAGCGCGGCACCCTCGCCACCCGCCGCATGGCGGCGGCCCGTCTGCAGGTCCACGGCCCCGGCGCCCAAATCAGCGGAGACAAGGACGCTCTACAGCGCTGGCACAAGCAGCGGGACGTGCTGCGGATGCTGTTCGAGGATATCGCGCCGGCGTTCAAGGATCGCCAGGGCGGCTATACCCGCATCATCCGACTCGAGCGGCGCGGCAGCGACAGCTCCGAGATGGCGCTGCTGGAATGGGTCAATTATGTCCCCGAAGCCCCGCGCCAGAAGAAGAAGGGCAAGGATAAAGCCGCCGCCGGCCAGGCGGCCGCTGCGCCCAAGGAGAAAAAGGCGGAGCCGGCTAAGAAGTAAGCGGCCGCCGCTCAGGGGCTCGTGGACAGGCCGTTCTCCGTCAGGAGAACGGCCTGCTGTTTTCCCGTTGACGTTCCGGCGCCGGCGCGTAGGCTTGGAGGTGGATATGGAAACGACCGTGCATTTCGATAATGCCCGCGAAGCACAGGATATCACCGGCCGGCGGGGTGAATATCTGCCGCGCATCGCCCACGAGCTGGGGGTGCGGCTGACCGCCCGCGATACCTGGTTGAAGATTGAGGGCGAGCCGGCGGCGATCGCCACCACGCAACGCTTCGTCGAGCAGTTGCGCACCGCGCGGCGCGATGGCAATCTGATCCGCGAACATACGCTGGTCTATGCCCTGCGGGCCTATGGTGCCGGGCGCGAGGAGGATCTGGAAACGCTCTACCTCTGCCGTCTGGACGTCAGCCCCGGCAAGCCGCCGGTCTTCCCGCGCACGTTTGGCCAACAGCTTTACATCGAGGCCATCCGGAGCACGGATATTGCCTTTGGCATCGGCCCCGCCGGCACAGGCAAGACCTACCTCGCCATGGCCATGGCCGTCAGCGCGCTGTTCCGCGGCGAGGTCAGCCGTCTGGTCCTCACCCGCCCCGCCGTCGAGGCCGGCGAGACGCTGGGCTTTTTGCCCGGCGATCTGCAGCAGAAGGTCCTGCCGTACCTGCGCCCGCTGTACGACGCGCTCTACGACATGATGAGCCCCGAGGACATCGCGCGCCACATGGAGCGCGGCGTGATCGAAGTCGCGCCGCTGGCCTATATGCGCGGCCGCACGCTCAACCACGCCTTCGTCATCCTGGACGAGGCCCAGAACACCACGCCGGAACAGATGCTCATGTTCCTGACGCGCCTCGGCTTCGATTCCAAATGCGTCATCACCGGCGACTTGACCCAGCTCGACCTGCCGCCCAACAAGATTTCCGGCCTGCTCGAAGCCCGGCGTCTGCTGCCGGGCATTGAAGGGATCTCCTTTACCGAGTTAAAGGACGCCGACGTCGTCCGTCACGAACTCGTCCAGCGTGTCATCCAGGCCTACCGGGAAGGCCGGCTGGAAGAACGGCAACGGAAAAAGACGTGAGGACGGGGCGGGGCGCTGACAGACAGAAGACAGAAGTCAGAATTCAGGAGTCAGATCCCCGAAGGATGCCTTGGATAAGGTTGCATAGTCGCCAGACATGAAAGTCATCGTAACCAACCAGCAAAAATCTTTTCACGTCAGCACGACGGTGGTCCGGCGGCTGGTGGCGTGGTTGCTGGCCCGGGCGGTGGGCGGGACCTCCCGGTCCCGCGCGCGGGACCGGGAGGTCCCGCCCACCCAGATGCCGGCGAATTTACGCTGGCATGAACTGGGCGTCCTGCTGACCGACGATGCCGGCATGGTCGCCGCGAACCGCGCGGTGTTCGAACGGGCGGCCGTCACGGATGTCATCAGTCTCACCTATCCGCCGTTGCCGGGCGAACGGGGCGGAGCGGGGGAAATCCTGATCAATGTCGCCCTGGCGGTCCGCGCAGGCGCGCGCCGCGCCGGCGGTCCCGACCGCGAGCTGGCGCTGTATCTGGCGCACGGCTGCAACCACCTGGGTGGCGCGAACGACGCGACGCCGCGCGCGCGCGCGGCGATGCGCCGCCGCGAACTGGGCTGGCTCCGCCAGGCCGTGGCGCGCGGTTTGCTGGCGGGGCTTTTTTCCAAGCGCTGGGGAAACATATTGTCACCATCCTGTAAATCCTGTTGATCATGTCAAAAAATCTTCGCTGGAAAGCACGATTTTGACGGATAGTATTACGATGGCCGCTGCGGGAGGGCCGGACGCATGAACCTCATCCAACCGATCCGTAACAACATCCTGGTGGGCCTGCTGCTGCTGCTGCCGGTGGTCGTCGCCCTGGCGATCGTGAACTGGCTGTTCACGCTGACAACCGATTTCATCGTCCAATGGCTGCCGGCCAGCCTGCAGCAGTCGAAAGGGGAAAAGTTCCTGTGTCAACTGCTGGCGCTGGCGGGGTTGTTGATCGTGCTGTTCCTGGTCGGCTGGATGGTGCGCCACATGGTGGGCAAGCGGTTGTACGCGTTGGGCGACCGGCTGCTGGCGCGCGTGCCGGTGGTCAACAAGGTGTATGTTTCCGTGCGCCAGCTCAGCGAGGCGATGTTGAATCAGAGCCCGGGCATGGTCAAGGAGGTGGTGCTGGTGGCCTATCCGCGCCCGGGCGTGTACACGCTGGGTTTCATCACCGCGGCCGTGCCGCCCGGCTTCGCGGCGCCGCTGGGCACGGATTTCGTGGCGGTGTTCATTCCGGCATCGCCGCTGCCGACCTCCGGCTGGGTGGTGGTGGTGCGCCGCGCCGAGTTGATCCCGCTGGACATTTCGACGGCCGAGGCGATGAAGCTGGTCTTGTCCGGAGGGGCGGTCTTCCCCGGTGCCGGCGGAGCGCCGTCCTCGCTGCTGGATCGGGCGGAGGATTGGGTGGAACGCCGGCGAGCGCTGGACGTGGCCGCCGGGCGCCCGGCCGCCGGCGGTCTTCCGCCGCCAGCGGTCTGACACCTGAACAGAACACGAGGTGCAGTTTTCAGCCATACACGATTTGAATGAGAACATTGCACCTGACCAATCTTCCTCGTCCTCGTTCTCGTACTCGACGGATCGAGGACGAGGACCGCCCCGAGGCGCTGGCGCGCTCGGCGCTGAGGACGAGTACGATGGAAATTCTCTGGCCTCTGACAACTGACAACTGACTACTGACAACGGACTTCTTCTTTCATGATCGAAAAGACCCTGGCCATCGTGCTCCGGACCGCGCCGGTGTCGAACACGTCGCGCATGGTGACGTGGCTGACAGCCGACCACGGGAAAATCGCCACGCTCATCAAAGGCGCCCAGCGGCCGAAGAGTCCCTTCCTCGGCCAGGTGGATCTGTTCTACACCTGTGAGCTGCTGTTCTACGTGCACGCGCGCCAGCACGTGCATATCGCCCGCGAATGCTGCGCGCTCCGGCGTCGCGACGCCTTGCGCGCGGACTGGGCGGCGGCGGCCGCCGCTTCGTACTGCGCCGACGTGCTGATGCGGGTCACGCTGTACGAAGCGCCGCAGCCGGCCTTGTTCGCGCTGCTGGAGCTGGCGCTGGATCACCTGGCCGCGGAAGGCGCCGGGGAGCCGTTCGTGTACTGGTTCGAGCTCAAGCTGCTCGCGGCGCTCGGACTGCAGCCGCGGCTCGACGCCTGCCTCGACTGTGGTGCCGCGCTGCTGCCGGCGGCCCGACCGCCGGTCTTCGCGGTGGCGCGCGGCGGACTGGTCTGCGCCGCCTGCGCCGCACGCGGCGCGGGCGGCGACCCCGTTGCAGCCGATGCGCTCGCGGTGCTCGCCGGCTGGCAGGCATCCCGCAACCCGCGCGTCGCGCGGCTGACACAGTGCGGCCCCCGGCAGCTCGCCGCGCTGGAGGCGTTGCTCGGCCGGTTTTTGCACACGCACCTGGAACTGCGGCCGGCCAGCCGCGCCCTCGCGCTGGACCTGCTGCGGCGGCCGTCCCCGCGGCCGGGTAATGGGTTACCTGTGTAGGGGCGCAGTCTTGCTGCGCCCGCGGGCGTCGCTAGCGACGCCCCTACAGTACCCCCCCCCGTGTGACTGAGGCTTTACGCGGCCGACGCGGCGCGTCGCAGCCTTGTCTCCGGCGCCCTGACCGGCTACAACTTACCGCGCCGCACCTGTAGCTCAACTGGACAGAGCACCAGACTTCGGATCTGGGGGTTGCAGGTTCAACTCCTGCCAGGTGCGCCAGCCCGTGGCCGATTCCGGACGCAACCGGAAATGGTTGTGACGATTTCCGGTTCGGGACCAACATGCACATGTCAAGATGTGACCTCCCCGGTAATCAGCTGCAAGAAAGCTTGCGTCACCGCTCCCGGCGGACGATCATAACCACGATGAATGAGGAGCAATATTGTTCGCATCCTATGTCACCCAGGATGTTTCACCCGCGAAACGGTGGAAATCCTGGAAGACATCGCCGCGCACATCGGCGCGGCGCTGATGCGCAGGCAGACGGCTGGGGAATTTCATCTACCACCGCGTCCCGCTTGACCTTTGCCGCTAACCAGAGTTGACCGCCGCCGGGCGAAACCGTAAACTTCGCAGCGGTGATGGCGCCGGGGGGCGCCGGGAGAAAGGGGTCGGGCCGATGGTCGGGAATCAACGCCGGGTGTTGATGGTGGGCTATGGCGCGGTGGGGCAATGCGCGCTGCCGCTCCTGCTGAAGGAGGCCAAAATCCCCGGGAAGCTCATCACGGTGCTGGATTTCGAGGATCGCCGCGACGCGCTCAAGCCGTGGATGGCGCAGGGCGTCCACTTCGTGCAACAGCGCATCGCCCGCGACAACCTTGGCCAGCTCCTGAGCCAGTACCTGCGCGCCGGCGACCTGCTGGTGGACCTGGCGTGGAACATTGACTGCTGCGCGCTGCTGAAGTGGTGCCACGAGCACGGCGTGCTGTACGTCAACACGTCGGTGGAAGTCTGGGACCCCTACGCCAACGCCGAGCGGCAGAAGCCGACCGAGAAGACGCTCTACTGGCGGCACATGAACATCCGTCGGCTGCTGGCGCGCTGGAAGACGCCCGGCCCGACCGCGGTCCTGGAGCACGGCGCGAACCCCGGCTTGATCTCGCATTGGACCAAGCGCGGCCTGATGGACATCGCCGAGCGCCTGCTCGAAGAAGGCCAGGTCGGCGGTCAGAAGGTGGAGCTGCTGCGCGAGCACCTGCGCACGCGCGCCTTCAACCACCTGGCGATGCAGCTCGGCGTCAAGGTCATCCATTGCAGCGAACGCGACACGCAGCTCACCGCGGCGCCCAAGGAGGTGAACGAATTCGTCAACACCTGGAGCATCGAGGGTTTCCGCGAGGAGGGCATCACCACGGCCGAGCTGGGGTGGGGCACGCACGAAAAGACGCTGCCGGCCCACGCCTTTACGCATCCCGAGGGGCCGCGCAACCAGATCTGCCTCGCCCGCATGGGCATCAACACGCGGGTCCGGTCGTGGGTGCCCTACTACGACATCGTGGGCATGGTCGTCCGCCACGGCGAGGCCTTCACCATCTCCGACCGCCTTACGGTCTGGCAGGACGGCGCGGCCGTGTACCGCCCGACCGTCCACTACGCCTATTGCCCCTGCAACTCGGCGATCCTCTCGCTCGAGGAATTGCGCGCGCGCCACTACGAGCTGCAGCCGAAGCTCCGCATCATGACCGACGAAATTACGCGCGGCAGCGACATCCTCGGCGCCCTGCTCATGGGCCACGCCTACACGTCGTGGTGGACGGGCAGCGACCTGAGCATCGAGGAGAGCCGCCGCCTCGTGCCGCACCAGAATGCGACGACCCTGCAGGTGGCGATTTCCGTCATCGCCGCCGTCCTGTGGATGTTCGAAAACCCCGAGCGGGGCGTGCTGGCGCCGGACGACCTGCCGCACGACTTCATCCTGAAGATCGCCGATCCGTACCTCGGCAACAACCTCTCGATCCCGTCGGACTGGACGCCGCTCCAGAACTACTACAACCCCTTCCGCAAATTCAATCCGCCCGATCGCGATCTGAAGGACCCGTGGCAGTTCAAAAATTTCCTGATTCAGGACTAAGCCGCCGCCGGCGGCGGTATACCCGGAGGTTTCCATGGTTCCCAAAGCGCTTTTGAAGAAACTCGCGCGGCAGCACGGCACGCCGTTGTTCGTGGTGGACCACGAGCAGCTCCGCCGGAATCTGGCCGAATTCAAGCGCTGGCTGCCGCACGTGCAGCCCTATTATGCCGTCAAGGCCAACCCGCTGCCGGAAATCGTCAGCACGCTGTACCGGGCCGGCGCCAGCTTCGACGTGGCGTCCCTGCCGGAATTCCTGCTGGTGCACGAGAGCATCAAGGACCTGCCGGCCCAGGCGCGCCAGGACTATATCTGGGACAAGATCATCTACGCCAATCCGATCAAGGCCACCGAGACGCTGGTGGCGCTGGACCAGTACAAGCCGCTGGTGACCTACGACAATTACGAGGAAATCCGGAAGATCCGGAAATACGCGCCGCAGGCGGGCCTGTTGCTGCGGCTCAAGGTGCCCAACACCGGTGCGATGGTCGAGCTGTCGTCGAAATTCGGCGCCGCGCCGGGCGAGGCGGTGGATCTGATCGCCGCCGCCCACGCGGCCGGTCTGACGGTCGAGGGGCTGAGTTTCCACGTCGGCAGCCAGACCACCAACTTTCAGAACTATGTCCAGGCGCTGCAACTGGCCGCGAACATTTTCAGGGAAGCCCGGTCGCGCGGCTACAAGAAGATGAAGCAACTCGACATCGGCGGCGGGTTCCCGGCGCCCTACGACGCCAATGTGCAACCCCTGCGCGCGCTGGCCAGGCTGCTGAAAACGGAAATCCGGCGCCTGTTCCCCAAGGACGTCGCCGTGCTCGCCGAGCCGGGCCGGTTCCTGGTCGCCACGGCCTGCATCTCCGTGGCCCAGGTCATCGGCAAGGCTGACCGCGACGGCAAGCGGTGCTACTACATCAACGACGGGGTGTACCACACCTATTCCGGCATCATCTTCGATCACTGCAAATATCCAGTCCGGGCGTTCCGGAAAGGCCCGTCCCAGATCTCCGCCGTGTTCGGCCCGACGTGCGACGCGCTGGACACCATCTCGTTGACCGAAGATCTGCCGGAGTTGAAGCTGGGCGACCTGGTGTACAGCGAAAACATCGGCGCCTACAGCCACGCCTCCAGCACCTATTTCAACGGCTTTCCGCCCGCCCAGGTTGTGCACATCAACCGGTAATGGATCAGAACCTGCGCCGGGGGCGTAATGGGGCCCTCACGCAGGGACGTCCTCCAGCGGGAGGACGCCCGCGGGCGTTGCAAGCAACGCCCCTACAGTCCGCCATGTGACTGAGAAGCTGTGAAATAATCGGGGCAAGACGGCCGGGACGGAGCCCGGCCCTCCAAAATCCAGACAAGACGGCCACTACTTGCGAGTGAAGAGACGACCTCTGTGTCGTCCGCGCATTATTTCACACGTTCTGAGGCCTTGCCACGGGGCGGTGATTCTTCTTCGCGCTTGGTGGCCGGCGGCTCAAGCGTTCGGACAGAGATAGAGGGAATTGCTGCCGGGCGTGGCGCTCAGGCGGCCGCCGGGGGCGATTGGCGATAGAACGCCAGCGTCGTCTGCAGGCCGCCGGACAGGTCGTGCGTGGGCGCAAACCCCGCGGCCCGCAGTTTGTCCAGGCCGGCCAGCGAGTGCTGCACGTCGCCCGGCCGCGGCGCCGCATGGTGCATCTCGGAGGACGAAGCGCTGAGGCGGATGATCGTCCGGGCCAGTTCGTTGATGCTGATCCGGTGGCCGCTGGCCACGTTGAACACGCCCGTCGCGTCCGAGGCGGTGGCAAAAAAAACATTGGCCGCCACTACATCCCGCACGTAAATGAAATCGCGCGTCTGTTCGCCGTCGCCGAAAATGGTTAACGGCTGGCCGCGCAGCGCCCGCGCGATGAAGTGCGACACCGCCGCTGCATAGGGGCTCTGCGAATCTTGGCGCGGTCCGAACACGTTGAAATAACGCAGGCAGGCGATGGGCAACCGGCCGGTGTCGGTGAAGATCCGGCCGTAGATCTCGCCGTCGAGCTTGGTGGCCGCGTAGGGGCTCCGGGGTTCCGGCGGCATGGCTTCGTGCTTGGGGACCACGGGATTGTCGCCGTACACCGCCGCGGAGCTGCTGAAGATCAGTTTTCTGACCCCCGCCCGGGCGGCCTCCTCCAGCAGCACAAGCGTGCCGAGGGTGTTGATCTCGACGCAGGCGATTGGTTGTTCCATGGATTCGGGCACGCTGATCATGGCCGCGAGGTGGAAGACATAGTCCACCCCCTGCACGGCCTGCCGCACGAGGTCGCGATCCAGGATCGAGCCGAGCATGAAATCGCATGGCAGTCCGGCCAGATTCTGCCGGTGACCGGTTCGCAGATTGTCCAGCACCCGCACCTCGGCCCGGTTCTGGAAATATTCCACAATATGGCTGCCAATAAAACCGGCGCCACCTGTAATCAATACGCGCATGCTGCCACCCTTCCGCGTCGCGCTCCTACCTTGGCATTTTTGCGCCCGGATGAGAACTGAAAAGCTAAAGCGTGGGATATTGACAACAGGATGAAACGTAGTACAAGGAGCACCGATGACCTTTAGTTTCTCGACAATCGAAATCCGTGTACTGGGCTGCCTGATCGAGAAAGCAGTCACCACGCCGGATTACTATCCCCTGGCCCTCAACGCGCTGATCCTGGCCTGCAATCAAAAATCCAACCGCAACCCGGAAATGCAACTGGACGAAAAAAGCTTGGTCCAGGCGCTGGATCGGCTCCGCTTCGACCACCAACTGGTTTGGTCCGTCACGGTGCCCGGCCACCGCGGTCCCAAATACAAGCACGGCCTCCTGGAACGCTGGCAGCTCACGGCGCCGCAATTGGCCGTCCTGTGCGAACTGCTGCTGCGCGGTCCGCAAACCGTCGGCGAATTGCGCACGCGCACAGAACGGCTGCATGCGTTCAATACGTTGGCCGACGTTGAGGCCACGCTGCAGGAGCTGATCGACCGGCCGGATGGGGCGATGGTGGTGAAACTGCCCCGTGAACCGGGCCGCAAGGAGCCGCGCTATGCCCATCTGCTCGCCGGCGCAGTGGCCAGCGCCGCCCCGCGCGCCGAGTCGCCGCCGGAACCGGCCGGCCGGCCGGTCCCGGGCGACGCGGAACACCTAGCCCGGATGGAGCAGGACCTGGCCGCGCTGAAAGTTGAAATCGAGACGGTCAAGACGCAATTCGCGGAGTTTAGAAAGCAATGGGAATAGCCGGAACACTCGCCGGCCTGCGTAGCCAGACCGAAGACTGAGTGCGAGCAGGGACTGAGGTCGAAGGCTGAAGGCTCAAGCTGCATCGGGACGACCTTCTAACCTGCGCGGCGGTCGCCAGCGCCGCAAGGACGCAGGGGAGGCCAGCCGCTGCAGATCCTTGGTAAATCTTTCAGAGCCGGTTGTCGTTGGTGCCCGGGGCGGGACTCGAACCCGCACGACCTTGCGGTCAAGGGATTTTAAGTCCCTTGTGTCTGCCATTCCACCACCCGGGCATTAACTTTAATATTCAACAAGTTACAGCTATGCAGCAGAAGATCATAAAGCCTTAAAATCAAATTGCTACCGATTTTGCTACAACATTTGCATGCAATGCCTGTTATATGCGCGTAGGCTTTCACGGCGCAACGAAAAGCAACTGGAATGCAAGGGCAAAATAATGGCTAAGGTCTTCAAACGCGGAAAATACTACTACTTCCGCCTGTCAGTCAATGGCCGCGATACTTGGAAAAGCACCGGCCAAACCAGCAGGGATGAAGCGCAGGCCATCGCCGATGCATACGCCGACGCGCACAAGGACAAGGGCGCGGTGGAAGATTTTTTCCAAGCCCTGATGCAGAAGATCACCGCCGTGAATTCTAGCGCAAAAGACTTGCGGCCAACAACGACTTTTTGGGGTACTCCGGTCGGACGGTTTTCAGGGCCCATTCAACCAACGCTGGAGAATCAATCATGGCCAAGCGAGCGCTTAATGCCGGTTGCCGCGAAACGCCGCTTCCGTTGAGTGTCGCATCAGGCGCTGGCTGAAGCAGGAGCCTGGTGGAATCAGGCGGCGGGATCACCGGCGCGGTTCGACGCCGAGCAGGTGGCGCACGAAGAAATCGGCACGGCGGCGCTGGCCGTAGGGACTCTCCCCGGCGCCGTGGCCGGCGCCGGGGACCACCACCAACTCGAAATCCTTGTCGGCCTTGATCAGCGCGTTGACGACCTGCATCGTCGAGGCCGGGTCCACGTTGCGGTCGAGTTCGCCGACGGTGAGCAGAAGTTTGCCTTGGAGCTTGGAGGCGTTGGTCACGTTGGATTGTGCGGCGTACTCCGGGCCGACCGGCCAGCCCATCCATAATTCGTTCCACCAGATCTTGTCCATCCGGTTGTCATGGCAGCCGCAGTCGGCGGCGGCGGCCTTGTAGAAGTCGCCATGCGCCAGCAGCGCCCGCAACGCGCTCTGTCCACCCGCGGAACCGCCGTAGATGCCGACGCGGGTGGCATCGAGGTACGGGTACTTCACAGCGGCGGCCTTGATCCAGAGGATCCGGTCGGGCAACCCGGCGTCGCCGAGGTTCTTCCAGCAGACATCGTGGAACTTCTTCGAGCGGTGCAAGGTGCCCATGCCGTCAATCTGCACGACGACGAAGCCGAGTTCCGCCAGCGCCTGCGGGGTGTGGAACGCCGCGAACGATTGCGGCACGTAGGCGTCGTTCGGGCCGGCGTAGATTTCCTCGATGACCGGGTATTTCCGGTGCGGATCGAACGTGGTGGGCCGGTAGATCACGCCGTGGATGTCCGTGACGCCGTCGCGGCCCTTGGCGACGAACCGCATGGGTGCGCGCCAGCCAGTCTTGAGCAGGGCCGTCGCATCGGCCCGCTCCAGTTCGGCGACCAGCTTGCCGTCATCGCTGCGGCGCAGTTCGGTCACGGGTGGCAGGTCCACGCGCGACCAGGTGTCGACGAAGTGCCGGCCATCGGGCGAGAATTTCACCGTGTGCGTGCCGTCGCCGGCGGTGAGCACGACCAGTCCCGTGCCGTCGAAGTTCACCCGGCAGTAATGGACATGGTACGGCGACTGGCCCGGCCGAATTCCGCCCGCGCGAAACCAGATCTGCCGTTTTGCATCGTCCACCCGGTCCACCTGGCGGACCACCCATGCGCCCTTGGTGATCTGGTTTTTCACGCGGCCGGTGGCGGCGTCGCAGAGATAGAGATGGTTCCAGCCGTCGCGTTCCGACATCCAGATGATCTCGTGCGTGTCGTCGAGGTGATGCGTGAACTCCTTGTCCGCGTAATCAACGAACGTCGGGCTGCGCTCGTCAATGAGCGCCCGCGCCGCGCCGCTGCCGGCGTCCACCGCCACGATCCGCAGCACCTGGTGTCCGCGCTGGTTGTAGAGGAATGTGAATCGGCCCGAGTCCGGCGCCCAGCGCACGTCGCCAATGCTCCACGGATTCGGAAACAACTCGTCGCTGAAAGGCACCGGCTTCGCGGCGGCGACATCGAACAGGTGCGGCTTGGACAGCGGAATCTTGTCGCCGGGTTTCAGGTACTCGTACCAATGCAGCTTCGGCTGGAGCTGATCTTTCGGCGACGACTCGATGAGATACACCTTGCGCTCGTCGCCTTTCTGGGTGCGGATGACGACCAGTTTCTTCGAATCCGGCGACCAGAAGAACTCGCCATCGTAGGCATCGTCCGCGGTGCCGTCAGTGCTCAGCGCGAGTTCCTTGCCTGCCGGCTTGTCACGCAGGTAAACGTTGTGGCCTTTGATGAATGCCGCCCAGCGGCCGTCGGGCGATTCACCGTCGGGGCGCGCTCGCGGTTCTTCCGGTGGCGGATGCGTCCCGTCAAACACCGCATCGCTCGCTTCATCCGTGGCCTCGAACACCGCCAACGTCCTCCCCTGCGGATCGGCGGCCAGCCAGACGTGGCCGGCAAACGTGTGCTGCGCGTATCGTTCGCCGGTGCCCACGGTCGCGTAGTGCTCACGCCCGCCGTCGAAGTCCAGCCAGAAGATTTCCACGTCAGTCTTGGTGCGATTGATGAATGTGATGGAAGTTGGGGGCCCGGTGTCGGTACTGGCGTGCGGTGTGGCGGACGCCGGTAGCGAGGTGCCGGACTTCTCGCCTTCAGGCTGATCGGCGACCACTTGCCGGCTGCCCGTGGCCGCATCAACCACGATGAACTCGTGTTTGCCGCCGGCCAGATCGTTGCGGTACCAGAAACGTGTATTGTCGCCGAACCAGTGCGCAACCACCAAGTCCTTGAAGACCTTGTTCGCCGTCAGCCGGCGAACGTTCGCCGCGCGCTCGTAATCGGCCCGCGTCCCCTGCGCGTGCAGCGGTGTGGCCGCCGCCAGCACAATGATCGCGACAAAAACTCTATTCGTCACAGTCCGCAACTGTATGTCGGCGCCATTTGCGGGACAAGACCAACTTGTCGCAATCGCGCCCAGCCGTACTATCGGCAACCGATGAAACTCCAGTTCGCCATCATTCCCGGCCTCGCGGTTCAAGCCACTGCGCTTGCAGTCACCTCGCCGCTGGTTGACGGCCACTTCGGACTGGCGCTGGACACACAACAAGCAGCAGATAAGAAATTGCGTTGGCGCGCCCGCCGGGGGCGCGCCGTTTTCCGTGCCGCCTGGGTGCCGTACGTGTTCATGCGGTGATTATTAACTGGCGGATGGGCCTGTCAAGCCCATAATCCAGCCTTCTTCCAGGCCAGAATGCACGCCGGATGCCCTTAAGGTTTTTCCTGATACAAAAGTAAGGCGACGCACGTCTTGCAAAAGATCGGCGGTTGGTGTTCAATTCTCCGCGTGGAGCGGGGGTACAGACAAGCGTTACGTGGAGGAATCGGTCGCCCCGCGGTGCATGGCCATGCACAGACCGCGAAGGAAAATTCCGTGAATGGAGCTTACAGAGACCGGGATTCGTCCGGCGACGTGCTGTACACGGGTCTCATTGTGGTGATGGTTATCGGCGTATTTGTGCTCCTCGTGATTATGATCCTGCGCTGGCGCGAGGAAGCCAGTTTTGGTAAGGACTATCGCCCCAGTCCCAGCGCCGTGGAGGAACCGCGTTGAGGCGGCGCTGACGAGGAACGAAGGGCGGACCATCATGCCTGATGGCGAGCAACATTCGGACGCGGTGCGGACGGCAGCCGCAAGCAAGCCGGGGGCGGCTGGGGACGGGAGGCGTTCTTTCGCCGGAACCCGGCGTGCCCGCGGCACCATCCTGATTGTGGACGACAAGGAGTGCGTTCGTCGCCTGGCCCAGCGGCAGGCGGAGGGGTTGGGCTTCTCGACCTTGGTGGTGGCCAGCGTGCTCTGCAAGCCCTATGCCCTAGACGTGCTGGAGTCGAAACTCGCGGAAGTGCTCAGTGAAGACTAGGGCCACAGGCGGGAGGAACGCATGAAGCGACACCGTTGGTTGTCTGTGGCGCCCACCGTGCTGGCGCTGGCTGGCCTGCTGTTGGGCGCTTATGGGGGCGCGCATAAGGCCCTGCTGCAGTCAGGCGCCGGCCGCGAAGGCAACCTGGGCTATATCGTGTTGTACAGCCTGGGCGGGCTGCTGCTGGGTGCGGTGGTGGGTGTTTTATTGCATGAACTGCTGTCTGCCGTGTGGCCTGAACGCAAACAGCCCGGCGAGCCTACGGCACCCTCCTCTCAAGCCGGACCACCCCATCAGCCTCCGGCGGACAAATAAGCCGTGGGAAGCATCGCGGGGCTCAATATATACAGGCATGCCACCACCTACCCCTTCCGACGACCGCGCGCAGGCGCGGTGGCAACGTGACCTAACGCAGCTCTGGCCGGTGACCAAGGGCTCGCTCGCGGAAGTCCGCAAGCCGTGCACACGCCCGAACTGTCCGGCGTGCCGGGACGGTCGCCGCCATAAGGTGTTCCTGTTCTGCTACCGCGAGGAAGGTCGCAGTCGCTGCGCCTACGTGCCGGCGGGCGCCGTGGCGCTGGTGCGGCAGGCCATCGCCAACGGCCGCCAACTGGAACGGCGTCTGGTGACGGAGGGCCGCGCACTGATCGCGGCCCAGCGGCGGACGGACCAGAAAGCGCCCCATGGGGACTGGCGTAAATGCTGGCCGCCTACCGTTCCGGCCGCCGGGAGCCGATAGAGCAAGGGGTGAAAGGCTTGACAGGCCCATCCGCCAGGTAATAATCGCCACGTGAATACGTAGGGCACCCAGGCGGCTCGGAAAACGGCGCTCCCCCGGCGGGCGCGCCAACGCAATTTCTTATTTGCAGAGTAGATCATGCCTCGCAGAAAAATTCTGTTCTATCCGGCAGCTCTATTGTTTGTTGCCTGCCTGGCTGGCCGGGCGGCCGCGCAGTCGGCTGAACCAGTTGCATCAATACGCATCAACATGCTGGAAGAGAAGGCTTCTGTGTCGCCGACGCTCTACGGTATTTTCCTTGAGGAAATTGAACACGCGTTCGACGGCGGCCTTTATGCCGAGCTGATCCAGAACCGGAGTTTTGAGGAAGGCGTTCTGCCGCCCGGAATGAAACTGGTCAAGAAGCCTGACGGTGGATGGAAGATGGAGCTCGAGAAACTTCCGGCCGATGTTCCCACGAACAAGTGGGATATGCCCTGGCCGTGGTCTATGAACTGCGGCTGGGATACCAACCGCGCGCTGCTCGGGTGGTCGCTGCTCAAGCAGGGCGGCGCAAAGGGCGAGATGCAACTCACCGAGGCCAACCCGATGAACAAGGCGTCGAGTCGCTCGCTGGTCATGCAGGTCTCGCCTCCTACGGAGCCTGCCGGCCGGGTTGCCCTGGTCAACTCCGGCTACTGGGGTATTTCCGTGAAAGCGGGTGTGAATTATAATCTCAAGTTCCACCTTCGCCCGACTTCGTTCAAAGGCACGTTGAGCGCCTCGCTTGAAACGAAAGACGGCAAGGTGCTTGCCCGTCATGCCTTCGGGCCGATCAAGCCGAAAGTTGCATGGCGCGAATTGACAGCGGTGCTGACTTCTACCAGCACCGACCCGCAGGCCACGTTTGTTCTATCGTTCAAGGGCCAGGGAGACCTGCAGGTGGACTGGATCTCGCTGTTCCCTCCGACCTTTAAAGACCGGCCAAACGGGCTGCGTCCCGAGCTGGCAAAATACCTGGAGGATTTGAAGCCAGCGTTTATCCGGTATCCCGGCGGATGCTATGTCGAAGGACTGTCATGGGAATCCGCGCCAGACTGGCGCAGGATGGTCTTTCCGCCCGAAGAGCGGCCCGGCATGTGGGGTTACTGGCAGTACCGCTCGACCGACGGTTTCGGCTACCATGAGTTCCTCCAATTCTGTGAAGATATTGGAGCCGATGCGATGTATGTCGCGTTCTGCGGAATGACGGTTCATCCGGAGAACAATATTCCGCTGGATAAGATTGAGCCTGTGATTCAACAGACTCTCGACGCGATTGAATATGCGATTGGTCCGAAGAAGTCCAAGTGGGGCTCCCTGCGCGCGAAGATGGGGCATCCGAAGCCTTTCCCGCTGAAGTATGTTGAGATCGGAAATGAGCATCCGCCGGCGATTTACGGCGAGTACTACAAGAAATTCCGCGCCGCGATCAAGGCGCAGTATCCTGACATGACGGTGATCATGTCGATGTACTGGAGCGGGCTGAATCCAGCAGCCATGGCCACGGCCGGCGACGAGCACATTGACATGGTGGACGAGCATGCCTATCGCGGGTCGGGCTGGATCAGGTCAAACTTCGATTACTTCGACAAGTACCCGCGCAAGCCGTGGACGGTGTATGTCGGCGAATATGCCCACCATCACAACAACGGCGACTGGAGCGCGGCGATGGACGATGCGGTTTATCTCATGATGCTCGAGCGTAACGGCGACCTGGTCAAGATGGCCAGTTATGCGCCCCTGCTGCAGAGCGTAAATGACCGGAGCTGGGGCGTGAACCTTATCGAGTTCAGTTCCGCGTGCAGTTTCGCGCATGCGTCGTATTACGTGCAGAAGCTCTTCGGCGAGAAGCGGCCCGATGTTAACCTGGCCACGGCCGTGGATGTGTTGCCCAAGCCGGATCCGGACAAGCCGCTCTTGGCAGGCAAGTTCGGCCTGGGTTCCTGGAGCACGCAGACCGAATTCAAGGAGTTGCGGATATATGATGAGAAGACGAACCTGGTGTTCAGTGACGATTTCCAGACGCTGGACCACTGGGCGGGGCCCGGTATTGGCGCATGGAAGGTGGAGGGCGGCGTGTTGAAGCAGACCGATGCCAACCAGGGGCCGTGCAGCCTGTTCCTGAAGAACGAACTCAAGACCGGGAAGGTTACGGTCAAGGCGCGGCGGGTGGGCGGCCGGGAAGGTTTCCTGATGTTCTTCAATGCCGACGGACCGGAGCGCAACTTGTTTTGTAACTTTGGAGCGGCTGGCAATGTGTTCTCCGCAATACAGGGTTCGACCTCACCGGATATTTCCGTGGATGGCGGTGGAGATTTGCAGGGCCCGATTGAGAATGAGCGGTGGTATGACGTCAGCCTTATGGTCACGAAAAATAAGGCCGAGGTGTATCTTGGTGACAAGCGCGTAAGTTACCGGGGCGCGCAGATCCTGCCGTCGTTCTTTGCGACCGCTGGCTACCATCGCCAGGACAAGATGGTGGTGCTGAAGGCGACGAATTACGAGACGAAGCCGATGAAGGCAGAGATCCAGCTTGACGGTGCCAAGAGCGTTGAGCCCAACGGCCGGCATATTGTCATGAGCTCGGGGAAGCCGGATGACGAGAACACACTGGAGAATCCTCGGCGCATCGTGCCGCAGGATCAGCCGCTACCCGGCTGCGGGCAGCGGTTCACCGTCATGCTGCCACCTAGGTCGGTTAACGTGCTGTGTATCCCGGCGACGCCCGCTGGTACCGTAGACGCCGGGCATGTGCACCGGGCCGAGGAACTCTCCACAACGAAGAAATCCAAATAGGGAGGTAGTGCAAATGACCGTTATGAATAGTGGTCGTATATTAATTGGAACAACCTGCAGTATGCTCGTGCTATCAGGGCTGGTCGTCGCACAACAGGAGTCGGCCAAGCCGGCCCCGGTCAACGTCGCCTTGGCTGCCAAGCCATCAACGTCATTTGTGTCGGGACATGAAACGCTCGATGCCATAAACGACGGTTTCGAACCGGCCAACTCCGGCGACAAACGGCACGGCGCCTACGGCAACTGGGCGCAAAAAGGCACCGCATGGGTTCAGTACGAGTGGAGTAAGCCGATAAGCTCCGCAAGCATCGCTGTCTACTGGTTCGATGACGGCGGCGGCGTGCGGCTTCCGAAGGCTGCTCGCCTGCTCTACTGGGATGGACAGGCATTCGTCCCGGTAAAGAATCCTTCCGGGCTGGGAGTTGAAGGCAACCAGTACAACACCACCGCTTTCGATGAAGTGACCACAACCAAGCTCAAGCTGGAATTCGACTCGCTCGAAACCGCCTCTACCGGCATACTCGAATTCAAAGTTTATGATTCCGGCAAATCCTCTAAATTCCCCCCGGTGGTCAAGGCTGGCGTGGATAGATCGGTGATGCTGCCCGGCAAGACTTGGCTGAACGCTTTTTCAAAAGCCGTTGCCAGGTCGGACAAGATGAAGATCACGTGGAGTAAGAAATCCGGGCCCGGCAAAGTCATTTTCGAAAACAAGGAGGCGGCCGAGACAACCGCAATATTCTCCAAGGTTGGCGCCTATGTGCTTGCCTGCACAGTTGATGATGGCAACATGACGGCCTCCGACACACTTAATGTCCGGGTGGAAAATCTGCCGCCGGCCGTGCACCTGAACCCGGTCTATACAAAAAAATACAAGGTCAACAGCCAGCTCTGGAACAGCAGGGTCAAGAAGCTGATCACCAACTGGATCCCGCACTGCTACACCAAGATATCCGATCCGGAAATACCTGAAGGCGGCATCGAGAATTTTACGGAAGCAGGAAACAAAAATGCCGGCCGGCCATTCAAACCGCACCGCGGACCGGTGTTTGCCAATGCCTGGGTCCATAACACCTTCGAGTCAATGTGCGTTGCGATGCTGGTCGACCCGCAGGGAGATCAGGAAATCATAAACGCCCAGAACGCCATCCAGGCGAAGATCGCTGACTGGATGCCGAAGCTGCTCAGCGCACAGGAAGCGGATGGTTATATGCAGACGTTCTTCACCCTTGGCGGCCACCCGCGATGGACCGACCGAAATGCCCATGAAGGCTATCTGTCCGGATATTTCATCGAGGGGTCCATCGCTCATTACCTGATGACAGACAGGAAAGATCCGCGGATGTACGAGGCCGCAAAACGTCTGGCCGACTGCTGGTATGCCCATATCGGACCTACCCCCAAGAAAACCTGGTACGATGGGCACCAGGAACTGGAACAGGCCCTCGTGCGCCTCGCCAGGCTGGTTGAAGATGTTGAAGGTCCTGGCCAGGGGAAGCACTACATCGAACTGGCAAAGTTCCTTATTGATTCCCGCAAGAATGACAGTGAATACGACCAGAGCCATCTCCCGGTGATCCATCAGTATGAAGCAGTCGGACACGCCGTACGCGCGGTCTACTTCTACTCCGGGCTGGCCGATGTGGCGATGGAAACGGGTGATATTGACTACCTGAGCTCGGCTATGTCGCTCTGGAACAACATAGTAAACAAGAAATATTATGTAACCGGTGGCGTTGGCAGCGGCGAGACGTCCGAAGGTTTCGGTAAGAACTATTCACTGCCGAACAACGCCTACTGCGAATCGTGCTCGGGTTCCGGCGAATTATTCTTCCAGTACAAGATGAATATGACCTACCACGATGCGAAATACGCGGACCTGTACGAAGAAACGCTGTATAACGCGATCCTCGGCGATATTGATATCGAGGGCCAGAACTTCACTTATACTAATCCGCTGGACTCGGGCCACGAACGCTACAAGTGGCATGGCTGTCCATGCTGCATCGGCAACATCCCGCGCACACTGCTCATGCTCCCGACCTGGACGTACCTCAAGGACATGGATGGCCTATATGTCAATTTGTTCATTGGCGGCACCATGACGGTTGAGAAGGTTGCAGGTACCGACGTCGAAATGGTGCAGACGACCGACTATCCATGGAGCGGAGACGTTTCCATAACGGTCAATCCCGCGAAGACAAGGAAATTCACCATCAGGATTCGCGAACCCAACCGGCAGGTGAGCGGACTCTACACCAGCACTCCGGCAGTCAGCGGTATTACCAGCATCAGCGTGAACGGTAAGCCGGTCAAAACCGCTACAGCGAAGGGATACGCGGTGATCACCCGCGAGTGGAAGGCCGGTGACACGATTAACCTGGTTCTGCCCATGAAGGTCCAGAGAGTCAAGGCCGATCCGAAAGTTCCGGCAGATGCCGGCCAGGTCGCCCTCAGGTATGGCCCGCTGGTTTATAACATTGAAAGCGCCGACCAGGATATCAACCTTCCTCTCAGTCCTGACGCGGCGCTCGTAACCGAATGGAATCCCAACCTGCTGTACGGCGTGATGGTCATCAAGGGCAAGTTTTCAAACGGCGCGCCCATGATGGCGATTCCAAATTACGCGCGGAACAATCGCGGAGGACGCGCCCTCGTGTGGATCAGGGATAAATAAAGATGAAAAGTGCTGCTTGTGTTCCAGCGAAAACAATGTTGGCGTTAATTACCATCGCCTGTTTTTCGGCCCTGTCAGCGGCTGCCGGGGTAAAGCCGATCAAAAATGTAATCCCCGATGTTGCCCGGCCCCTGCCGTTATCGGATGTTCGCCTGACCGGCGGACCGCTCAAGCACGCACAGGATATGGACAGGGACTATCTGCTCAAACTTGAACCCGACCGCCTGCTGGCCCATTTCCGGATACGCGCCGGACTCAAAGAAAAGGCCGCGGGATACGGCGGATGGGACGGCGGCGGTAAAAACCTTACCGGTCACTTTCTCGGTCACTATCTCTCCGCCATCAGCATGATGTGGCAGAACACCGGCGATGTCCGTTTCAAGGAACGGGCCGATTACATCATCAAGGAACTCAGGGAAGTTCAGACGGCCAATGGCGATGGTTTCCTCGGCGCGCTCGAGGGCGGGAAGGAGCGCTTTGCCGAAGTTGCCCAAGGCGATATCCGTTCCGGCGGTTTCGACCTCAACGGGCTCTGGTCCCCATTCTATGTTTTCCACAAGCTTTACGCCGGACTGCGTGACTGCTACCGCCTTACCGGCAACGCCGCGGCCCTGCAACTTGAAATCAAGTTCGCGGCGTGGGCCGAGGGAATTGTTTCAAAACTGGACGAGGGCCAGATGCAGGGAATGCTCAACACCGAGTTCGGCGGAATGAACGAAGTATGTGCCGATCTTTACGCCGACACCGGCGACAAGCGCTGGCTCAACCTTTCGTACCGGTTCGAGCATCACGCCGTACTGGATCCGTTGAAGCATCACGAGGACAAACTCGCAGGCCTGCACGGCAACACGCAGGTGCCGAAACTCATGGGTTCTCTGGCACGCTTTGCCTATACGGGTGACCCCGGTGACGGGTTGGCCGCCGGATATTTCTGGGACCGCGTGGCCTATCACCACAGTTATGCCACCGGCGGTCACGGCCGGGATGAGTACTTTGGCGAGGGTGATAAGCTCAGCGATCGAGTAGACGGTCGTACCGCGGAATCCTGCAACGTCTACAACATGCTGAAGATGACGCGAAAAATGTTCGCACTCCGCCCGGATGTACATTACGCGGAGTTCCATGAGCGCGCATTGTTTAATCACATCCTCGCATCAATGGACCCGGAGGATGGACGCACCTGTTACATGGTTCCGGTTGGCCGCGGGGTACAGCACGAATACTCCGATATGATGGGATGCTTCACCTGCTGTGTTGGATCAGGAATGGAAAGCCACGCCCTCCACGCTCTTGGAATCTACTACGAGACAGGCGATAAAATCTGGATAAACATCTATGCGCCTTCCGCTGCGGATTGGAAAACAGCCGGAGTGAAGCTGGTAATGGACACAGACTTTCCAGCAGGCGAGACTGCCAGGTTAAAGCTGAACATGCAGTCGCCGAAGGAACTCACGCTCGCCCTGCGACGTCCAGCCTGGGCTGGTGACGGCTTCGCGGTGAAGATCAACGGAGAGACGGTAAAAGATCCGCCCAAGGCCGGCGCCTTCGTTGAATTGAAACGAACATGGAAGAACGACGACGTCGTTGAACTGGTTCTGGCCAAATCACTTCGCTTGGAACCCCTGGCTGACAATCCGCGCCGTGTGGCCATTATGTGGGGCCCCCTGGTTCTCGCCGGGGACCTCGGCCCCGAAGGTGGTTTTGATCCAGGGAAGCCCGGCGCTATCCCTGTATTTGTCGGGGCAGAACGTCCAGTGGCTGACTGGCTCAAGCCGGTGGCCGGCAAACCGGAATGCTTTAAAACTGAAGGTGTAGGGAAAAACCGTGACATTGATTTTGTGCCTTTCTACCGTCTGCACCGCCGGGTTTACGGAATCTACTGGGATGTCTTCACGCCGCAGGAATGGGAGAAAAAGGAAGCGGAATACAAGGCGGAACGTGAACGCCTGCGCAAACTGGAACTGGCCACCGTCGGCTTTGCCCAGCCCGGCGAAATGCAGCCGGAACGCGATTTCAAGCAACAGGGCGAAGACACCTGGGCCGACCGCGTACAGGGACGCCCCTGCCGCCGGACAAAGCAATGGTTCTCCTTCGATCTGCCGGTTGACCCGGCACATCCCATGGCGCTGGTGGTAACATACTTCCATGACGAATGGCGGAAACGCACCCATGAAATACTGGTGGACGGCAAGCGGGTGGGGGAACAAACCATCGAGAAAGGCGGACCAACCCGCTTCTTCGATATCGAAGTCCCTGTCCCGGCAGAACTGGTCAAGGACAAGAAGACCGTAACCGTGCGATTCCAGGCCACAGGCGGAAACGAGACCGCCGGAGTCTTTGGCCTCCGCATGATCCGGATTGATGCCGAAAAATAGCATCAACATATTTGAGTTTGAAAAGCATGCGTGGAAGGCTTTAAGCAGGAAGTATGATGACTATTTCCCGGAATAGAAATTGTCCATGAGCTTGAAGGCCTCCGGGTCGTATTTTTTAAGGCCCGCAGGGCCGTTCCCGGGCTTCAGGCCTTTCATCGCCTCATCGCCGTGCGTGCCGAAATACCACATGGTCAGCTCGGCGAAGAATTCATCGGGGTTGGACCCGGCGTAGGCGCCCTGCCAGAGGCCCGCCGCCAGCGAGCGACGGTACTGTGCGTCGAACTGCGCGCGGGTTTCCTGCGACATTCCGTAATCCCGCACGGCATGGGCGAACTCGTGCTGGCAGATATCCCGGCCGCGATAGTGATCCGTTTCGAGTCTGAGAAGATTTTCTTCGCCGCAGGAAACCAACTGGCCGCCCATGCCGCGGGTACGCTCGTCTCTTGTCAGGCCATGGTATTCCGCCAGTTTCTTGCCCTTATCGTGTCGCCACTCAGGCAGGTCGGTGGTCACCTGGTTACGTCCGATGATGTGCAGTTCGACACCGGCTGTAACGAGATTGGAAGCGATGGCCGGCAGGTTATGCAACATCATGTCGAGGCGGTCGTAGGCGGCGTAAAGTGCATCATCCACGACCACCGCAGGGGCCTTGATCGGCAGACCCTTGTAGACCACCTTTTTTGTGAAGAACTCCTTTTCAGGCGGACTGATTTGGGTGATTGACGGCTTGGCGGCGCCTGGTGCCGCCGCCTGCGCGTGGATGCCTGTCCATGCTAATACGGCTGCAGTTATAACGATCGCCAGCCGGTAGCGCCGGTAACCTTGAAACGAAAAAACACAGGAGGACATCATGAAACACATCGGCAGCCGGCTGAGCAGCGCCCAGAGGATGGCGGTCAGCGCGATCAGTCCCACGGCGCCGGCCAGCAGCAGGGCGACGCCAATGTAGCTGACGACCAGGATGCAGGGCCGGAGGTTGCCTGGTTGTCCCACACGCTCATCCATCGCCCGTTACTCCTCGCACACGACGCGGAAGCCGACGTTGTACACGCCCTGCCACGGCAGATAGGCCAGCCGATAGGCGGCGGTGGCCCGGAACGGCCGGTCGAACCACGAGCCCCCGCGCACGACCTTGCGCACGCCGTCAGCGTCGACATCGCGGGTCCACTCTGCCACATTGCCGAGCATGTCGTGCAGCCCCCACGGATTCGGCGCGTAGGATCCCACCGGCGCCGAAACCCGCTGCCCGTCGTCGAAGGCTGTCGCCGCCGGACGCCACTCCGGAACGGCGCCGGACGGCAACCCCCAGCCGAAGGTCTCCATGCGCCGCAGCGTCGCGTCCGCCAGGTTGGCGTAGCGGCTGAAGTCCGCCTGCACGTCACCGAACCACATGGGCGTGTCCGTCCCCGCCCGGCAGGCCCATTCCCACTGCGTCTCCGCGGGCAGCCGAAAGGCCTTGCCCGTGCGCGCCCCCAGCCAATCGCAGAACGCCTGGGCCTGCCGCCACGACACGCGGCAAACCGGCTGCGCGGGCGTGTTAAGCAGGTACCCGCGCTCGCGTTCGTCGAACTGCAGGAAGCCCGCGTGTTCGAGGCCGCTGTCATGCCGGGCATCGAAGCGCGCATATTGCGCGTTGCTGATTTCGCACTTGCCGATCCAGAAGGCGTGGCTTACGTCGGCTGTGCGGCGGAGAACATCCCCGCCGCCCATGACGAAGCGTCCGGCCGGAATCCGCATCAGCTCCAGCGGTACACCGCCGCCCAGATCCACCTTCATGGACACCGCACCCGCTTCCTTTTGCCGGCGCACCGCTTCGTCGGCGCTGAAGGGCCAGTCCGGGCAGCGCACATCATCCCGTGCAGGCGTGGCTTCCGGCGCGGGCATCACGGTGGCGACCGGGCCGGGCGCCGGCAGCGCGTCCTCGGCGTGATCGTCGATGTTCGCATAGAGGTGCAGGAAATGGCGACGCAACTCGGCCTGGGCCTGTACCCGCTGCGGGCCGCAAATCTCCGTCCAGGAACCGTGCGCGGGTGTATTGAGATCAATCCACGTCTGCAGCCGGTCCCATGCTTCCGCGTCCAAGCGGACGCCGTGGTGGCCGCGTTCGAGCGTCTGGATCAGCTCCGACACCGAAGCGTGGAACTCGTACGGCGGCAGCAGGTGCATGTCGCTCTCCATCGTGGCGGCGCGCACGAAGCTGCGCAACGCGAGGTAGGCGGGCGGGAAGGTCACGGCCTGCGCGTAGCCTGGATCGAGCGAAGCGGCGTGCACCTGCGGCCGCCGGGTGAAGTCGGGCAGCGGGCTGCCGCGTCCTGTCGCCGCCACCACCGCGGGCGGCGGAGTGCCGTTGTGGCAGCCGATGCAATGACGATCCAGGACGGGTTGCACCTCGCGGTCGAAGCTGAAGCCGCGCGTTGGACCGTACCACGGTTCGATGCGGTCCGGCGCCGCCGGGGCCGCGCGCGCCGTCTGGTTCACGCCCGCCGCGCTGTTTTGCGGCTCATGGCATCCGACACAGGTTTGCACTTCGCCCGGCATGGCCGTGGTCCAACTCCGCATCAGCGCCACCGCCCGGTTGTCCTTGTCCAGCGGCTGCAGGGACAGCGGCGTGTTCGCGGGCACCTCGAAGCAGGCCGAGCCGTCGGGCGCCACCGGCACGGTGCCGAGGATGCGCTTCACGTCCCAGGGGCCGTCCATGCCCACCCGGTCAATCTGTCCCCCCATGCCGTGGTAGGCGAACTGGTAGGTGAACAGGCGCAGCTTTTTGATTGTTCCCCGCGGCACGCCCTGGAGGCCGGGCCCGCGATAGATGTCGACGATCCGCAGCGTCGCATTGGACTCACCTTCCCGCAAGCGCGACGGGATCACGGGCGGACGGGTTTGGGGACGAAGGGGGATCGGCTCCAGCAGGTTGAAGCCCGGCTCTTCCTTGAGCAGGACCAGGTTGTCGAAGACGTCCACCAGGTAAATACCCCAGCGCGACGACGGCCCGGGTTGGACGGCGGCCAGCAGATAGCGGTCGTTCAGCGGCCAGGGGTGGAGGAACTTGGGCCACGAGCCGCCCACCAGGGCGTCGCGAATCACGGCCTGGACCGGCTGGCCGTAGCCGGGGATGCGCTGGACCGCCCCCTCCGCCTCGAAACGGCCGTGCGCCGGATCGAACAGCACCAGTTCCCCCATCCGGGGCACGTCGTGATGCCCGCCCACGATCCCCACGAATTTCGTCGGATGACCCGGCATCGGCTTGGCGTAGAACAGGGCGTTCGGCCAGTAGGAGTTGCTGCCGTACAGTTCGCGCTGGTTGGTGCCGTCCGGGTTCATCGTGAACAGGATGCGCGCCACGAAGTGCGGGAGGTCGGCATACTCCCAGCGCAGGTACATCACGCGGCCGTCGTGCATGACCGTGGGACACCAGTTGTGGTCCTGGTCGAAGGTCAGCCGGCGGATCGTCCCGGCCGGATGCGACCAGAGGTACAGATTGACCACGTGCGACGAACCGCGCACGCACGGCACGCCCGTAAAGGGCGCGGTCGAGGCAAAGATCAGGCTGTCGTCGGGCAGGTAGCAGGCATCGTAGTTGTCGACGTCGGGCGCTTCGATCTGCGGAACGCGCACCGGCGTCCCGCCCGCCACCGGCAGCTCGAAGACGCGCCAGCAGTTGTTCGTGTCGATGGACGAGAACAGCAGCCGATCGGCATCGAAGTGCAGCTTCAGGTCCCCCACAAAGCGGCCATCCGGCGGTTTGAATAGTGTTGCCACGGCGCCATTCGACCGCACGGCGGTCAGCACGGCGATCTCGTTGACGAAGCCCGTCCGCGGCAGCGAACTGTTGCCCTCATAGTTCATGGGCAGTCCGAGCGGCGACGATTCCGCGCGGCGCACCAGCAGCAACCGGTCGAAATCGAGCAGCGGATTGGCGAGCAGGGCCTCGCGCTGGAGGCGGGTGAATCCCGCCTCGTCGCCGGGCGCCAACTGGGCCAGGCGCGCAAGATACGCATCGGCCTGCGGATAACGCGGGCCGAACTCCCGCGCCAGGTCCCGGATGGCCCGTTCCAGCGATGGGACGTTGCCCAGCGCTGCGGCCGCCGGTGCTGCCGGCAGCATCAGGGACAGAAATGCCAACCCGAATAATCGTCGCATACCAGCAGGCCTTGGAACGCGCGCCAGTTTTCTGCAGACGTACTGCGTTGACGTCGCGTGGGGCGAGTATAGTCCTCCGGCGCGGCGGGGCAAGCGTTGGTTCCACTGCGGAGAACGGCGGCGCGGCCACCTCGCCAGATATGCCATGGAACTGCAAAGCCGGCCGGAAGCGGAACAGGGCCGCAGCCGGCGGCCCGCCGCAGCGGAATGCCAGTTCAAGAGCACCACGCAACGGCCTTCCTATCAACGCTTCGTCGTGGATGGCCCTGCGTCGTTGCGCAACGTGGTGGCGTGTCGTTCAGCCGCGGTCAGCGCCGTCCGCCGGCGCTGGCCCAGCGCTTTGCATTTTGGACAGAGCGGGGCGCTCTGTCCCCGGAGCGGAACGTGTAAACGTTCCGGCAGCGCCCGGAACCGTGACCGGTTCCGCTCCAGGAGGAACCATGATGTGAATTGCCGGCGCCGGCTGTCCGGGCGGGCGGGACGGTCGGTGGCGTTCGTGCTGTTTCAACTGGAGGAAGCGGATGGATCCCCAGAACGCAATGACGAAGGCGTAGGTGAGCACGCCCACGCCGAGGTAGAACCCCCAATCGCGAACCGGGTCCGGATAGAACAAAAGAATCAAGCCGCCCAACAACGCGTAGCATCCGGCGGGCAGCAACCCGAACAGCAGTCCCAGGGCGGGGCGGGTGCGCGCCACCACGGTCCGCGCCAGATAAGCGTATTCCTGCTCGCCGAGCGCCCGGGCCGTCATGATCTTCGTTGCGTTCGACGCCGAAACCAGCAGCGATGCGGTCGCAATGATGACGCCGGCGGTCGTGGAGTAGTACGGCACCAGCGCGATCAGCAGCGTCGCGGCGGCAAATTTCCAGCCCAGCCGGCGCGCGATCAGGTTCGCCTCAAGCTGGAGCGTGGGCGAGACGAGATACGTGGTCGCCAGATCGCCAAGGCGCGAAATCAGCACAACCAGGGCGATAAAGTGCGTGAAATGCTGGCTAATGAACGCGTGCATATTTTCCTGCGTGACGCCCCGCGCGTTTTCGTCCGGTGGAGGGGAGTATAGCCCACTGGCGCGGTGCGGCAAGCCTGGTTCCGCTGACGTCCACAGATCCCGAAGGCCGCACTCGTCCGTGGTGAAAATCACGAGAGTCAGGCCGCCATCCACCCTCAACGCCGAACGTGCAAACCCGGGCCTAGGCTTAGCCGCCTTTCATGCTTCCTGACCCCGAGGCCCCCTTCATCTTGTCCGTGAAATCAAGTGCGCGATGATCGACACAACTGCTATCGAGACGATGGCTGTGAAGATGAGGATGACTTGATTGGTCACGCCGGAGGCGCGCGCAACCCAAATGGGCGCGGCCAAGACGAGAAGCAGAGATGCGAGAACAGGCCATGAGTACCAATGCGCGCAGTTGATTGTCCATCCGGCCCATTTTCTTCGTCTGGGCACGATGGGTCGAGGATCCTCCTTGCATGAGTACAAACACCCCAGTTTCCAGTTTGCCGGGTCGGCCCACAGCCCATCAAGTTGTTCTTTAGTCATGTCTTCCCTCATGCCGAACGACTGCCTTGAGGCGCGGCGAGCTTTGAGCCGTCGCCTCTGAGGCTTGGTTGGCCCCGTTTTTCCGCTATATTGGCTTGAGCAGGGTGCTTTCCTTCAGCGGATTTAGCGTCACGTCACTTGGCGAATCCATCGGTCACTTCCTCGAGCTTGAACTTCACCATCCCGATGCCACGGAAGCCATGGTCGTCCTCGCTCGTGGCCGTGAAGAAGCAGGTGAACGTTCCGTCTCCCTCGTCAATGAGATCGTGCGGGGTGCGAATAACGTGCCACCAGGGCTTTTCTCCGGCGTTGAATCCGGCACGGATATCCACCGCCTGTCCATGCTCCGCCGGCCAATCCCGACCGTCCGAGGACCAGGTGAAGCCGATCTCGGAGAGGTTCGGCCCGGCCACTTCATCATGCAAGAAATCGAACGTGGCGACCCAGTAGTCCTTGCCGTTCTTGGGTCCGCGAATCCGAATCGGCATAGGGTTCTCATTGAAGCCGGTCGGAGCGATGAGCGGTTGCGGCTCATTTCCCAGTTGCGTGTAGGGACCGCGCGGCGAGGGCGCGGAGGCCAGGGCGACCCACCATTTTCCCCAGGTCTTGGTGTCGGGCAACAGAGCCGAAAAATTGTCGCCGCCATAGAACACCAGCCACTTGCCATCCTTGGCGAGGAACGGAGTGCTGACCGAGTTGACGCATGCCGTTTTGGGGTAGCCGACGCCCGGCTTGATAACTTCCTCACCCGGGAAATCGTACGGGCCGCTGATGCCATCCCGCCCTTTGACCTTTGAGGATGCGCAGCGCAACGTGCCGCCGGAGCTCCAATTCTGCTGCGGTTTGGCGAACAACGCATAGTAGATCTGCCACCGATCCGCTTTCGTATCGAAGAACGGCATTGGCGAACAGGACAGCGTCCAGAGCCCCGTTACCTTGTCGGTATAGGGCGGCACCAGCACCTTGTCGTGACACCAATGCAGGCCGTCCGCAGAAACCCAGTGATCCATCCGGCAGTGGCTCCAGTCCAGCGTTTCGTAAGAATGAGCGAAGAGGTGGTATTCAGATCTGCCTCGGACAATAACCTTCACCGTGTTTCCGCCCTCGAAACCGCCGGGGATTTCTTCCGCACCGGGCGTCCTGCTGTTGATGACTGGATAGGGCAAAGTCTTAACGACCACGAGTTTCAGTCGTGGCGAACTGTTTCTCGCCGTCAGGTTCGCGTTTTCAAGCTTCTTTCCTGCCCCATTCTCTGAGTTGTTTGTCGGCAAGGCGCGTTTCAACCATCCTACCGCTGTTCGCGGCACGCGGGAAATGTTGCCGTGACGGCGATCCTTTGGCATTTGTAGTTCGGCGCTGCGATCCGTCCAGGTCTTGAGATCTGGTGAACTCGCGAGTCCGTAAGCGCAGGTGGGCTGGGCGAGTGGTTCATCCCAATAGAGATACCAGCCGTCTTTCTGCTTCAGCAAACACCCGCCTTCCGTCATTGTCCCGGGGTGTATACTGGTGCCCGGTCCGATAATCGGCTTGGGGTCCAGCGACCAGGGTTCACTGAAATCTGACGGGCAAGTGGCAACCATCAGGTTCTTTCCGCCCTTTGCCTCTTCCTCTTCATTCTTGATTGTCATTATCCAGCGTTTCTTCTCGTTATCCAGCACCATATCCCCGTCAAGACACCCGAATTTCTGATCCAGCAATTTCTTCGGTTCAGTGAACACTTTCCAGTCCGCCGTGCGCATGAGGTAGAGCTGCCACGAGTCCGACCAGGTGATGATGAAGTTCTTCTGGATCGGATCCCAGCAGATCCATGAAAACCACACGCGTTTGGGTTGCGGTTGGGATGCCGGGAATGGTTTCACAAAAACTGGCGCTGACCAGGTAACCAGGTCCTTTGACTCCGCGTAGCCGAAACCGTTACCATCCCATTGCGTTGACCAGGCGGCGTGGAACTTGCCGTCATGAAAAATGATCTGTGGATCACGAACGAGCTGCTGTCCTGGCCACGGCCCCGGAGTCATAACCGGCTTATCGTTGTTCAATGCCGTGAAATGGAGACCGTCTTCGCTGGACGCCAGGTACATCCCGTCCTGGCCGTTATCGCGGAAGAAAGAGAAAATCAGAACGTCATTCGTCCCCGCAGCCATCACTAATCCAGCGCAGCGTGCGCCCAGTATAATGCTGATCACTAGTCGTTTCATTGTTTAGATCTCCTTGTATTAGGCATCAGCGCCTCCTTCGCAGAACGTCCCTACTCTGCCGCGGGGCGGCAGAGATGTTGGGGGTTTGAAGTTGTGGCCTTGGTGCCCGTCGGCAGCAGTGACTTGTTCGGCGTTTGTTGATTCGTTCTGAAGGATAGCTCGAATAAAGTGCTCCACATAGCCGGATCGTCAGATGGCCAGGATCGGCACCTCGGTCGGACCGTCGCCGGAGATGTGGAGCACCTTGCCCGCGGCATCGAGGATCACCACCCGCTCCTTTTGGAAATGCATCCCCTCGGTTCCGGTAGCGGCGAAGTTCTGGTCGAAGGTGAGTTTGAGGATGACGACGTGGACGTCTGTGAAGATTTGGTCACCGAGGCGGAACTCCTTGTGGAACTTGACTCCGGCGTGATAGTCGAGACGACTGGAAGGCTCGATATAGCGGTTGAAGACTTGCTTGCCGTATTTTCCAACCAATTCCGAGTAATAGGCGACGGCGTCGGCGGTGATCGCGCAGGGAATCCGGATGCCGAGTTGCTCTTTATACCACCAAACCTTGTCACCGACAGGGGGCTTCGCCTCTTTCGGTTGGGCCAAGCCGAGCGGGTCGTTGCGATCGCGGGCATCCGCGGCCTTGCGCCGCGCCTCTTTCGACGGTTGGGCCGATTCGGCGGCGGCGATCATGGCGGACTGCTTGTCGTCCGTGGCTTCACGGCGGATGACGACTTGGTGTTTCGCCGGGTTGGCCAGCCACTCTTTCGGCTTGGAGTCCGGCAGCATGGCCGCCGTAACGGGTCCGGAAAACGCGACCCACGCCATGAGCGCGGAGGTCAGAAGGATTGCGGGGGACGATGCGGCGCGGCGGAGCCGCGTCGCTGATAGGTGAATTTGGACAAGGGATTTCATCGGGAGTTTGGTGTGATTTGTTATGACTTGCACATGGATGACACTCGAAGAAGGATTCTCTTAGAAATTATTGGCGAACGGCGCCACTCTGACACCGAGCGGAACGCGAGGTAGTCAGGAGTGGCTTGTTCGCTTAGATTTCTTTCTGGATATCTTCCCGAGTGATTTCACAATCCCGGAGAATCTGGGCGAGTAGCCCGCGGCCGATGGTCTCCCCGCGATGGACGGGAACCACGGTGCACCGGCCGTCGGGGTGACGGAGGAAGTGGTGACTTCCCTTGATTCGAATGAGGTCAAAACCAAGGCGACGGAGCGCCTTGATGAGTTGGGTGCCATTGAGTGCAGAAAATGTGCTCATGCCATGACAGCGATACGCTGGACACCAACAAACTGATTGGAAACCGGGTCCTCAACTTCCAGACACAGTTCGATGGCTTCCTTGATCCTCTTCATCAGGACATCGAGCGATTTGGCCTGTGTATGGCAGCCTCGCAAAGCGGGTACGGACGCCACAAAATATCCGTCCTCATCTTTCTCGATTACCACATTGAATTCCTTGGTCATCTGTTGATCTCCCATTTCTGATGGTACTATACCATCAGGACTCGAAATAATCATCTCTTTTCTTGGTATTGTATGCATATCCGAACGGTCCACCCGACCGCATGATGCCGTAATTCACCTTTATTGCTTCTCAATCAATATATTACAACGGATTTTCGCCGTCAGCCGAAAATCATGGCTCCCAGCCGATTTTCGACCGTTTTTGGCCGTTGCGTCATCCCGGCCCCTTGACAGGCTTCATTTCAACTTTATGATAGTAAGTGAATGCTAAATAATGCTTTATGAACATTCCAACGCATTTTACCCTTCCGCAGAGGTATTTTACGGCTTCCGAGGTCCAAACCACGTCTGCCGTTCCTGGGCGATGGTATAACCCGGCATTATTCACGACGGCCGAGGGGATTAGAGCCTCACGGTAATTTCGGCCTACTTCGATCCACTCATATTTCCTGAAGATGTGATCTGGTAACCTAACTGCAAAAACCGTGTGCTCTCCGTCATCACAGAAATCCATACAGTCCAGAAGAGGCCGATCAGAGAACCATACCCCTGTGTGATTAATTTCCGTCAAATATCTGCCCGTTGAATCCCGAAAACCATTGCGCAGGATGGAATTGACGTTCCTGTTTCTTGTGACATGGTACACCACGATGTACTTCTTCGCTCTCATCCATGCTCCTTCGCCACATGTTCGGCCGACCGAAAAAATACGGGTTCGTCATCCACAATCGAGATATTCATCTTAGCGGGATTTTGCCAATCCATGGCTGTTCCAGAATTCAACGCCCCGATACGCCCTTCCTTTCCAGCGCATCAGCTTCTATTTCCGCTTTGAAATAATCCTCTTCTTCAATTTTACCCTCACGAAGGGGTATGGGATGGCAGCCTCCCTCATCAACCATCCAAACTTGACCGGGGATATGCAAGGCGGGGATAAGAACATGCGTCCCGGTCCCATGTATTTTCTGAAATTCCTTAATGGCGTTGCGGGCGTCCTTCCAACGCGCCTCAAATCCATTTCTTTCTTCCGGGGTCAGGGTTCGCAAATAGCGCTCGATGAAGAATTCCCGGCGCGCACTCATAATAAGTATGCTTTTTTCTCTCTCTGATAAATCAGCCATGTCGCCCGGGTCTACAACTCCATTATGCGCCATCACTTCACGACCATTAACATGGAAAATATGAACTACAGCTACATCCTCTTTGTTTTCCTGTGATTGACCTGTTGTTGGTTCTTGTTCCTGAACTTTTATATGACCATCCTTGTCAACCGTCAGTTGCGATGTTCTTGCCGGGTCAACATCGCCGGCAGCATAATTCTTAACAAGCATGTTCCAAATGGAAAACAGCTTCTCGCTCAACTCTTCCTCCTGGATATAATTGGCCAACACCGGGCAGTAACTCGATAGCGCTTGCAGGCGGCTCTTTATTTCAGCGGCAGAGTTTGCGCCGGTATATATTTTGGCTTCGCGCCGCTTGACCTCATCACAAAACAATCTGCGCCGTGCGTCATAGTGACTGAAAACCGTCATTCCATCCGGAGAATTCCCATAGACTGCTCTTAACGCTTTTATGTTCACATCATGGGCCAAGGGTGATGGGTCATTTACTATTACGGCCTTTGCAAAATCCTTCATTTGCTCGGCCGCATGGGGATTATTGGGGACATCGACCAGCGCGGCTGAGGGATTGTTGGCATGGGATGGCGGGCGTTTATAAGTTTGCTTGCCAATATAGTTGTTTGTCCCGGACCCCTTCGCGGCTGACGCCATTCGCTCTTTGTATCTTTGTTCGGCGGCCTGCTGTTCCCTGTATTTTAAATATTTTTGCCGGTAATTCTCATATGTTGCCTGGGCGAACGAGAGGGATTTTAAAAGTTGCAGCTTGTCAGCCTCTCTTTGCGCTTTAGAAATGGAAAGCGGCCTATCCGGCAAGCTTTCTGAAGCAGCTTGCGGAACAGCCTTGTTTATTGGCATGGTGGAGGTCTCAGGCCGGGCTGGAGCCAACGCTTGCTGTGCCGCAGGATTGACGGCGTTGGTTGGCCCTGTTGGTGGATTGTTCGCGGGCGTTTTAGCCTGCCCGCGGCCATGGATAGGCACAACCAGAACCACTCCGAGTACAACGATGCCAAAAACACTCCTGCTCATCGTCGTTCCTCCTGAACCGACATTTCCCATATGACCCTCGGCCCGCGACCAGCACGGACCAAGCTGCCTAACGACCAACATCCTATTCCCTCGGACGGTGCCGTCAAGCTATTTTGCAGCCTTTTTTACCGCTCCAGGGTCGAATTTCGGACTTTGTTTCTGCCTCAATGCCGTGCAGCGCCGATTTCTGGCCACACGCAGACAGAGCTCCGCTCCAAAATTCTGCTTTCCGCAATTTCCACCCTGCGGACGTCAACCCGGCAGCGGGGTTAGGCCGGTATGAACCCGCACCGCGGGTTTGGTTTGATGGCAGCCCTTCCGAGCTGCCGTAGCCCTTCCAGGCTATGTGGAGCGAAGTGGTCCGGCTTTTTTAATGGCGCT